>Ga0210389_10000418_pt1 | contig 40131 bp, 33 predicted proteins | sample IncBWH28OmetaG_FD_160127 | JGI IMG/M metagenome (GOLD analysis project Ga0210389, IMG submission 160127) | Forest soil microbial communities from Barre Woods Harvard Forest LTER site, Petersham, Massachusetts, United States - Inc-BW-H-28-O ... | reverse complement strand
GTGTTACGCACCCGTGCGCCACTCTCATGGGGAGCAAGCTCCCCAATCCCGTCCGACTTGCATGTATTAGGCCTGCCGCTAGCGTTCATCCTGAGCCAGGATCAAACTCTCCATTGTATAATGTCTCGTTTGACACTGACCCTATTCTCAAAGTTTCAATTTTTGTAAAATAGAATCTGTCTGTTTGTGGTTCCGCTTCCGCATCGCTGCTTCAACTCCCCACCGTTTTCTTTTAACAGTCTCCTCTTACTCTCTCTTCTCCAGCTTAACAGCCTTAAGACCGTTACGCTGCATGATCTTTCCTTAAAGAACTTGTCGCCTTTACCATCACGGTTTGGGCTTTATTATGTTACCGCCTTTAACGGCGGTCACTTTTTCAATTTTAATACTGAAAATCGCTTTCAGTATCTTCGCTTTTCAGCGCCCCTGTTTTGGGATTGCAAAGGTATGAACCTTTTTTGTTACCGCAAATTTTATTTCTTTTTATTTTCAGCTGCCTTTTAAAAAAAGCCGCTTCCTCGTTTGCGGGCTGCAAAGGTACACAGATTATCGGATTGTGCAAAGAGTCGCTCAGAAATAATGTAAGTGTATAGTTAACACTTTGCAAATGAGGGAGAAAAATTTAAGTTCATGGTTGATGGTTCACAGTTCATGGTTGAAGCTTTTAGTTTCATTTGTTCTTATCGGATCCAATCCCATGCAGGTCATAATAAAATTTGCCATTTTACTCCCAATACCATAACCCAACCGCAATAAACCAGTCAGCATTTCTACTATGAACTATGAACTATGAACTAAAAAAGTTAAAAGATGTTAAACATATATAAAGCATCGCGCGTGCGTTATACCTTAGCTTTGAAATAATTAATTGACTGATTTATATTATTCACGTATCTTTGCAAAATGTTTAAAAAACAACTAATGTTATTTGCCGGTGTTTCGGCTTTTTTAATCGTTACACTGGGCAGTTGTAAAAGTAAATATGAAAAACTACGCACCAGTAATGATAATGCCAAGAAATACACGGAGGCTGTAAAATACTATAATAAAAAGGACTATACCAAAGCTTTAGGTTTGTTTGACCCCCTTGTAACCCGTTATCGCGGACAGGAACAGGCTGAAGACCTTTATTATTACTACGCGTATACTAACTATAAACTGCGCGATTATACATCAGCAAGGTATCATTTTAAAAACTTTGCAGACACGTATCCATCAAGCGCAAGGGCCGAGGAATGCCGCTTTATGGCTGCTTATTGCTATTATCTTGACTCCCCGATCTATTCGCTCGACCAGGACAATACTAATAAGGCCATCGAATCGCTGCAATTGTTCATCAACTTATATCCAAAAAGCGACCGTGTGCCGGAAGCGAGCAAGCTGATCCAAAACCTGCGTGATAAACTGGAAGAAAAATCATACGCCAACTCAAAATTGTACTTCACCATCGGCGATTACCAGGCAGCCGTTATTGCGATTGGAAATACGTTACGCGACTATCCCGATACCAGGTATGCCGAAGAGCTTGACTATTTGACGATTGAGGCCCAATACCAATATGCAAAGCATAGCCGCGAGGATCGCCAGGAGGACCGCTTTAACCAGGACATAGCTTACGCCCAGCAGTTTATTGATAAATATCCCAATAGTAAATTTTTGACAGGGGCAAAAGACTATATAAAGGACTGCAATTCAGGAATAGCAAGAACAAAAGATATCCTGGCGGAAGCGCTGACCAACCCCCGGATTGCCCGCAAAATATCAAAGAAAGATACCGCTAAAGTGCACCCGACTTCAGAAAAAATGAACCCGGATCAAAAGATCCCATAATAAAAATGATTATGAGCAATACAAATAATATTATCAAGCCTGCTGTGGCCAACAGCACCATCACCCGCGATTTACGCGAATTAGATGTAAAAACCGACAACATTTACGAGTCGCTGGTTATTATGTCAAAAAGGGCTAACCAGATCTCGAACAACGTGAAGGAAGAATTGCACCAAAAGCTTTCTGAATTTGCTTCTTCAAATGACAACCTGGAAGAAGTTTTTGAAAACCGCGAACAGATTGAGATCTCCAAGCATTACGAAAAAATGCCGAAGCCATCATTGGTTGCTATCCAGGAATTTTTGGAAGACAAGATATACTATCGTAACCCGGCAAAGGAATAACTGGCCGGCCCCTTGGATGGGAGCCAACGATATTTGATATAAAAAACTCCCAATGGGAGTTTTTTTGTTAATTTTAAACTTCAATATTAGTCCCTCCTAAAGGGGCGAAGGAGTCAATGCTCGAGGGTAAAAACATCATTTTAGGCGTCTGCGGGAGCATAGCAGCTTATAAATCGGCAATGCTTGTGAGGCTGCTGGTTAAAGGCGGCGCTAATGTACAGGTAGTGATGACGCCCGGCGCTACCGATTTTATCACGCCCTTAACACTTGCCACGCTTTCGAAAAACCCCGTACTGGTCGACTATTTTACTCCCGAAAATGGCGAATGGAACAACCACGTTGAATTGGGCCTTTGGGCCGACCTGGTTATTATTGCACCCACCAGCGCCAATACACTCGCAAAGATGTCTACCGGCCTGTGCGATAATTTATTGATGGGTGTTTACCTTTCGGCGAAATCGGAAGTTTACTTTGCGCCGGCCATGGACCTGGATATGTGGAAACACGAGGCCACACAGGAAAACATCGACAAGCTGCGGTCTTTCGGAAATATACTGATCCCCCCCGGCAGCGGTGAACTGGCCAGCGGCCTGCATGGAGAAGGGCGAATGGCTGAACCGGAAGAAATCGTTGCGTTTATTACAGATTCCCTTAAAAGAAAGCTGCCACTCGCCAATCAAAAAGTATTAGTTACCGCCGGCCCCACTTATGAACCGATTGACCCGGTGCGGTTCATCGGCAACCATTCCTCCGGAAAAATGGGTTTTGCTATAGCTGATAGGGCAGCAAAGTTAGGCGCAGATGTGGTGCTGGTGAGCGGGCCCAGCGCCCAGGTGAGCAAGCAATTAGCAATCAAACGCATCGATGTTACCAGCGCCTCAGAGATGCTGGAGGCTTGCCTGGAGCATTTCGGCGATTCAAACGTGTGCATCATGAGCGCCGCCGTGGCTGATTATGCGCCGGTAAACATATCGCTCCAAAAAATTAAAAAAAGCGATGCTGGCTTTAAACTCGAGCTAAAAAAAACCGTTGATATTTTAAGCCGTTTAGGTTCCCTGAAAAAAAACGGACAAATACTGGCGGGTTTTGCATTGGAGACGAACGATGAAGAGAAAAATGCAACAAATAAGTTAATATCAAAAAACCTGGATTTTATTGTGTTAAATTCGCTCAATGATGATGGTGCAGGTTTTAAAAAAGACACCAATAAAATCACCATCATAGACAGCAACCTGCAAAAAACAGCCTTCGGCCTTAAAAGTAAGGAGGAAGTTGCCATTGATATTTGGGATAAGGTAATTGAATTGCTCAATTTATGAAAAAACTCGGTTTCTGTATTTTGTTGCTGCTGTTTTGCGGCGTTGCGTCTGCACAGGACCTGAATGCGCAAGTTCAGATTTTGGCGCCGAAAATTCCATCGGCCAATAAGCATACCCTGCAAACGCTTGAAACTGCGGTTAAAGATTTTTTAAATGGCCGCAAATGGGCACAGGACAAGATTTTGCCCACCGAACGGATTGAATGTAATTTTATTTTTAATATTACCAGTTGGGACGGCAACAGCAATTACAGCGCCGAACTACAAGTACAGTCTTCAAGGCCCGTTTTCAATTCGTCATACAACTCTACCTTAATTAACTTACTGGATAAGGATATTGATTTTGTTTACACCGAAGGTCAGGTTATGGATTATACTGATCAGAACTTCCAGAGTAACCTAACCTCGGTACTGGCGTTTTATGCCTATATAATAGTGGGCATGGATTACGATACTTTTTCAAAACTTGGCGGTACGCCCTATTTTGCGGCTGCACAAACCGTAGTGACCAATGCACAATCTTCATCTTATAAAGGGTGGAAAGCTTTTGATAACTCAACCAACCGCTATTGGCTTGCCGAAAACCTGACAAACCAGGTTTACCAGCCTCTGCGCGGCTTTATGTATGATTACCACCGAAACGGCCTTGACGTGATGTATGACAACGCCGGCAAAGGCCGAAAAGCGATCTCTGATTTGCTGCCAATATTGTCGCAGGTTGACCGGCAACGCGTTGGCGCCTTTTTCCCTATAGTTTTTTTTACCGCTAAAAGCAGCGAGTTTATTGCCATTTTTACCAAGGCTGATGCGCCGCAGCGTGTTGCTGCCATGAATATTCTGAATGCCGCCGACCCGGCGAATGGGCTGAAATACCAGGCCCTGCAGAAAGCGAATTGATTTCGGATGTTCGATTTTGGATTTTTTTTTATTTCGGATGTTCGTCCCGATAGCTATCTGGATTGGATTTATGTTGAGTTCGATTTTGCGATGGAGTTGTTGAATTGGGACTAAACATCGCCTAAATCTAACTTGCGTTGTTCTAAAATCCGAAATCGAACATCCGAAATCCGAAATAAACCTGTAACAATCACCCACTTGCACGCGTCTTTTCATCAAAACGATGGTGATAATTGTTAAAATCCGTTAAATCGCGCCAAAAATTTACAAAAATATTTGCAAATACGAAAGTTATCGTACATATTTGTACGAAGAAATTCGTATAACTAAAGAAACATGGAAATGAAACCAACAGAAAGCGAACTGGAGATACTGCAGGTGATGTGGAGAAAGGGCCAATGCACCGTTCGCGATGTACATGAAGAGCTGGCAAAAAATAAAGATGCCGGCTACACCACCACTTTAAAGCTGATGCAGATAATGCATGAAAAAGGAATGGTTGAACGGGATACCGCTGCCAAAACCCACTTATATAAAGCCCTTGTAACCCGCGAACAGGCACAGCAAACAGCACTGGATAAAATTATATCCACGGTGTTTAAAGGATCAACATCGGAACTGGTAATACAGGCGCTGGGCCATCACCGGGCCTCAAAAGACGAGATTGAAGCGATAAAGAATTATTTGGAAAAATTTGAGGGCAGAGAATAGAGACCAGAGATTAGAAAAAATCAATTCGGCTATGAACTATGAACTATGAACCATGAACTGAGCTATCAACTATGAACTGAAAATGGAAACTACATTATATAACATCAGCCAGGTTTTAGGCGTCAGCATCATCCAATCGCTATGGCAAGGGGTGCTGGTTTATGTTGTTTTGCGGATAGTATTTGCCACGGCGCCCTCTTTGTCGTCGGTAAAAAAATACTACCTCTCTATCGTCGCCCTGTTTGCGGTTTCCGCATTGTTTATTTATAGCCTGATCAGCGAGGCCGGAGCCCGAAACTGGACTTCTTTAAAGCAAGGACACTTTGTGCAGCTATTAGCAGGTTCGAATTTAAATGGTCACGTAGTTTTGACACCCGATTATTACAGCCGTTTTGCCGCTTACATGCCTTATATATGCGCCATATATTTTGCAGGCTTGTTTGGCCACTTGCTGAAGCTCGGCTGGGAATGGAACAAGATCATCCGCATCAAAAGGGCTGTTATCTGCGCGGAACAGATGCAGCAGTTTATCAATAAATTTTCAAAAAAGCTGGACATCAAAAAATCCATCCAGCTAAAATTCAGCGAGTTGATCGACGTTCCCTGCATGACGGGTTTTATAAAACCGCTGATATTGCTGCCGGTATCCTTGTCGACCCACCTATCAGCCTGCGAAGTTGAATCGATACTATTACATGAATTAGCACATATAAAAAGGAATGACTACCTGGTTAACTTGCTGCAGCAGTGCATATCGGTGATGCTTTTCTTTAACCCGTTCAGCCGGCTGATCAATCGTATCATCAGCCAGGAAAGGGAAAACTGCTGCGACGACCTTGTCGTTGAAAAAACCGGCAAACCGCTCATATACGCACAAGCTTTATTAAAGCTGGAAGCGGCGAGGGTGCGCGATTTTCAACTGGCCCTGGCCGTTACCGGCAAAAAGTTTTATTTATTAAAAAGAATTGAAAGGATCATGAAAACACAAAATCAAATAGGCAATATGCGCCACTTTTTTATTGCGGCGCTGCTGCTTGCAGGTGGCCTTTGCAGCATTGCCTGGTTTAACCCGGTATATGGCAAATTAAAGACCGGCAAATCACACAATTTCGCGTCAGCTTCAAAAGGAAATGCGATGCTTGTGGCCGATACCACGGATTATATGCAAATAAGTGACACCGGAAAACACAAAACCAAGTCGGCCAAAACCAAAACATTAGCCAGGAAACATATCGCAGTTAAAAAATCAGCAGAAAGCGATGTGTATGATTATTCGGATGACACAACAGGCTATTTCCACAGCCCGGAGTGGAAAAGCCAGATGGCGGCTATTCAAAAACAGGCCGAAGAGTTGAAAAAGCAGTTTAACAGCCCGGAGTGGAAGGTACAGCAGGAGCAGTGGAAAAAAATGGGCGAAGAAATGAAAAAACAGTTCGACAACCCGGAGTGGAAAAAACAGATGGCGGATATAAAAAGCCAGGCCATGGCCATGCAAAAGCAATTTAACAGCCCCGAATGGAAAGCTCACCAGGAGGAATGGAAAAAACAGGCTGAAGAATTCAAAAAACAATTTGACAGCCCGGAATGGAAAGCCCACCAGGAGGAATGGAAAAAACAGGCTGAAGACTTAAAAAAACAATTCGACAGCCCCGAATGGAAAGCCCGCCAGGAGGAGTGGAAAAAACAGGCTGAAGACTTAAAAAAGCAATTTGACAGTCCCGAATGGAAGGCCCAGCAGGAGCAATGGAAAAAACAAGCCGAAGATTTCAAAAAACAATTTAACAGCCCGGAGTGGAAGGCGCAGCAAGAGCAGTGGAAAAAACAGGCTGAAAAAATGCAAAAACAATTTGACAGCCCGGAATGGAAACGCCAAATGGACCAGCTAAAAAAGATGGGCGAAAAAATGCAAAAGCAATTTGACGGCAAGCAATGGAAGGACCAGAAATGGATTTTAAAAGACTCGACAGGCGGCGTTGATATTTATAAACCAGCTAAGAGGGATACATCTGGTAAACAGTGATTAGCGGTTAGTCAATTAGTAATCAAGGGCCAAAACCGGTTCGGCTATGAACCATCCCGCACGTGCGGGATTAACTATGAACTCAATGGCAAGCATATTATACAACATCGGCCAGGTATTGGGCATTACCATTATCCACTCATTGTGGCAGGCGCTGCTTATTTATTTTATGCTGCGGATAGTATTGACCTTTGGCAATAAGCTTTCGGCAGCGGTGAAATATCACCTGGCGCTCGGCAGCCTGCTGGCCATCACCGGCTGGTTTGTTTATACCCTGGTTACCGAAATAAATGTATACAATTGGCTTGCCGTAACACAGGTTAAGCTGAGCAACCTGCCTGCAATAGTCAACCTGCCCGCAGGGATCCGCCAGTTTAATGATCGGAGTATTCGCTTCTATTATGATATCGAGGCATACCTGCCTTACATAGCAGCAGCCTACGTTGCTGGCCTGTTGTTTAATGCTGTAAAGCTGCTGTTGGCGCGAAAGAAGGTGAACCTGATCAAACAGACCATGAGCATCGACATCGCTTTGCAATACCAGGTGAACAAGCTGAGAGGCGTGCTCCATATTGCACAAAATGTAAAAACAGGCTTGAGTAAACTGGTAGATGTACCATGCATGGTTGGTTACTTAAAGCCGGTTATCCTGCTGCCTTTTACCGTGACTAATTATCTTTCGGCGGAAGAGATTGAAGCGATTTTACTGCATGAACTGGCACACATTAAACGCAACGATTATTTGATCAATATGATACAGCAGATTATATCGATCCTGCTGTTTTTTAACCCCTGCACCCTATTAATTAATCGAATTATAAACGAAGAACGTGAGAACTGCTGCGATGACCTGGTTGTAAAGGCCACCGCTGACCCTATCATCTATGCAAAAGCTTTACTGAAGCTGGAGCAAAACCGCCAAAACGACTGGAAGCTAGCACTGGCCGCCACAGGCAAAAAGTACCATTTACTAAACAGAATTGAACGAATCATGAAAACTAAAAAACAAGTACCAAGCCTGCGCCCGGCATTGCTGGCCACGCTTATATTGACCATTGGCATAGGCTGTATGGCCCTGCTGAAACCGGAGGTTGCCGAAGGAAAAATATCGGTAAAAAACATTAGCCCTGTTATCAGCGCCATGCTTGCGGATACTGCACACAAAAGCAAACCGGCCCAAACTGCCAAAAAAGTACACCATGCCACCCCGCGCAAATCGCCATCAGCTGCAACCGAAGCAGAGAACGATAAAAAGATGGAAGACCTGAGTGCCGTAGTGCAAAAATACTCCGACGTGGTAAGTAACTATTATAAGAGCCCCGAATTTGAAAAGATGCAGGAGGATATCGAGAAGCTGAGCCAGGGTGTGGAGGGCTATTATGACCGCCCGGAAGTAAAAAAGCAACAGGAAGAGCTGGAAAAGTTGGGTGAAAAATTTTCGAAAAACTGGGGCGAAACCGACCAGCAGCGCGAAGCGTCAGAAAAAATAAGCAAGCTGGGACTGGAGGTCGGCGCTTATTTCGAAACACCCGAGTTTAAAAGGATGAACGCGGAACTGCGTAAAAAATATGGCATAAAGGACGAAGAAATGTATGGTAATGATCGCTATGAAAACGATGATACCTACAAAAAATACCAGGCCGAACTGGAAAGCAAGCTGCCGCCTGAAATAAAAGCAAAAACTGAAAAGTTAAAGCAAATGGGTGAAGAGATTGGCGCACGGTACAAAAGCCCTGAATACCTTGAACAAAGCAAACGCATGCAGGAACTGGGGGACAGTGTGAGTAAAGCTTATGCAAGCCCGGAGATGACCGAAAAGCAGCGGGAAATTGAAAAGCTTAGTGCCAGGATAGCCGCCTACCAAAATTCGCCGGATATTAAAAAGGCGCAGGAAGACTTGAATGCGGCAGTAAAAAGATTGACTGCCTTTGTAAACAGCGCCGAATACAAGAATTATATGAAGTTGCTGAAAAACATGAACTTCAACTACAATTTCAACTATAACGACGATAGCGAAAAACCGGAGAAGGCTGAAAAAGCAGAGAAAGCCGAAAAAGCAGAGAAAGCTGAAAAGTCAGAGCCTGCCGAAAAACCGGAAGCCCCGGAAAAACCCGAGGGTGATAATTAGCAGGCTGCGCCAGTTGTAAGGGTTTTAAAGGTTGTAATAGTTGGAGAGGTTCTACTTCTTAAAACTTTACAACTCATTACAACCTTTACAACTTATTACAACTCATTACAACCTTTACAACTTAACTTACTAATTTAGTATCCTTCAAAAGAGGGTACTTTTTTATGCTTCAAAAGCTCAGTATTAGTAATTACGCGTTAATTGATAACCTGGAGATTGGGTTTAGCAGCGGGTTAAATATTTTGACTGGCGAAACCGGCGCCGGTAAATCCATCATATTGGGGGCGTTGTCGCTCATCCTGGGCCAGCGGGCGGAAAGCCGCTATTTTTTTAATCAGCAAAAAAAATGCGTGATCGAAGGGACATTCAGCGTTGGCGATTTTCACCTGAAACAGTTTTTTGAGGAAAACGATTTGGATTACGAAGCGGAAACGGTTTTACGCAGGGAAATATCGATCGACGGAAAATCGAGAGCTTTTGTAAACGATACACCGGTAAACCTGAATTTGATGAAGGAACTTGGTGAAAAGCTGATTGATATACATTCCCAACATGCTACACTCGAGATCAATGACCCGGAGTTTCAATTATTGGTGGTAGATGCCGTGGCAGGACATGATGATTTGTTAACTGATTATCGGACTAAGTTCAGAGCCTATAAAAAAGAAACTGCGAAGCTGGATCGGTTGATACAGGAAAGCGAAAAAGCCAAAGCCGACCTGGATTATTATCAGTTCCAGTTTGATGAGCTTGAAAAAGCTACCCTGGCAGCAGATGAACAGGAACTATTGGAGCAGGAGCTTTATATATTAAGCAATGCCGAAGAGATAAAGCGCAACCTGCTGGGCGCATTTTTTTTGATGCAGGACGGGGAAACGTCGGCCATCATTCAATTGCGGGAGGCAGGGCACCAGCTTTCTTCGCTCGAACGGCACAACCCGCAAATTGCGGAGCTTTATCAACGATTGAACAGCGCCATAATAGAGCTAAAGGATATCGCCGCCGAAATTGAAATTATCGAACAGCAAACACATACAAATGAGGCCCGTGTTGCAGAAATAAACAACCGTTTGAGCATACTTTATAACCTGCAGAAAAAACACCGGGTAAACAGCAATGCCGAACTGCTGCAGTTGCAGGATGATCTCTCCGAGAAAATTCAACAGGCTGTTTTTGGCGATGAGGCCATAGAAAAGCTTAGAAAACAACTGGATGCAGACAAAAAAGAGCTGGAGCTACTGGCACAGCAACTTTCCGGTAACAGAAAAAACGTCATTCATGAAATTGAGGGGTTGGTTTTAGGAAGCCTTGCCGAAATGGGTATGGAAGCAGCGGGCTTCAGTATCAATCTAAAGTCGGAACATGAAAGCCCGCTTAGCATCAACGGATTCGACAGCGTAAAATTCCTTTTCTCTGCAAATAAAGGTCATGCATTGGCCGAGATGAGTAAAGTAGCCTCCGGCGGAGAGCTCTCGCGCCTGATGCTGGCTATCAAATCCCTTATCGCTCAAAATACTGCCTTGCCGACCATTATTTTTGACGAGATCGATGCCGGGGTGTCCGGCGAGGTTGCCAACAAGGTTGGGCAGGTTATGGAAAAACTGGCTGACAATTTACAGGTGATCACTATTACGCATTTGCCGCAAATAGCAAGCAAAGGGCAAAGCCATTATTTTGTTTATAAGGATGATGAAGGAGAGGCCACCAATACGCGAATTAAACAATTGACTAAAGACGAACGCGTGCTGGAGATTGCAAAAATGCTGAGCGGGGATAGGCCCGGTGAAAGTGCGCTGCAAAATGCAAGGGAACTTTTAACCCCCTAACCCCCAAAAGGGGGAACTGAATGGGTTAGGGTCTTTACAAGTGGTTCCAATCAGCGTCTTCACTATTGTTTGTATCGGTGAGGATTTTATTAAACTAAACGTGCAGATTTGGCAACTTTCAAAAAGCTGTCAAATCTTTCCAATTTAAACCTGTAGCTATGAAAATCAACAACAGAACCTTAGTGCTCCTGGCTTTAACTTGCCCGCTATTTTTTCTGCTCGGATTTATATCCAAACAAACACGGCCCCGTTATTATATCGACCGTGAAAAAGCCATTAGGGTAGAACAGCCCGGACCCCACGACGGTGGCGGCCAAACAACGGCCTTTCCTTTTTTTGATAAGGTTAAGGATGCAAAAATGGTTTTCCGAAAAAGGATATTGCACCCCGGTTCAGCTATCGGGTATCACTTGCAGGAAAAACAGGAGATCTATTATATCATCAGTGGCAGCGGCGAATTAAATATGAATGGCAAAGTCATCCCCGTTACTGCCGGTGATGCTATATTGACCATGCCCGGCAACAGCCACGGCTTGAAACCATCCGGCAACGAAGATTTGGCCGTGCTGATCACCTATGAAAACTAAATAGCATGAAAAACATATTCCTCGTCCTGCTGCTATGTTCATCCTGCCTATGCAAAGGCCAGTACATCAGTATCGACAGCCCAAAATATGCAATGATTAAGAAAGACACAATCAATATCAGGGGCGTTGTGCTTGATGCATTCAATAACCCGGCGAAAAACATTTTTGTCGTGTCGAAAAACAAGGAAATCAAGTTTTACGGCCTTCCTATCTATACACGCACGGGCAATGATGGAAAATTTGAGCTGGATGGCGCGTTAGTTACTGATACGCTGGAGATTTGGTGGAGAAAAAAAATCAGCCTTATAAATAACGGCAGCCGCTACCTGGAAATACGCTTACCTGACGCGCCGGCCGACAGTATTAAGGTAAGCGGCAGCGTAACGGCAAACCGTACCGTTAAAAAGAAGGCGCCACCAACTTTTAAAGTTTTGATCAACGCCACTGTTATGGACTATTTTGGCGTCTCGCCTACCCTGGTAGCCTCGTATCCCGGCGGGATCGAAAAATTTGCGGGCATTATAAATGAAAAGCTTATCTACCCCAAAAAAGCCATAGAAAATAATATCGAAGGCGAAGTTGAAATAGGGTTTTCTATCGAAAGGGATGGTTCGACCGGCAATTTTCATGTAATCAAAGGAATGGGGTACGGATGCGAGGAAGCAGTAATAGACGCTATAAAAATGACCTGCAAATGGCGCCCGGGTATTTTGAATGGTATGCCCATAATTACCAACTCATCTGTAACAATCAATTTTAAACTAACTGATAATTAATTTAACAGTGCTTTAGCATCCAACCCGCAGATTTGACAAATTTAAAAAGCTTTCAAATCATATTCCAAAACCAACAATCACAGGAATAGCGTTTTTCTGAATTACTCATTCCTCAAACCATTCACCGGGTTAGCCATCGCCCCTTTTAAGGTTTGAAAACTGACGGTTACGATAGTAATGATCAAAATAACCACGCCGGGTATCACTACGTTGAATAGATTTATAGAAACATGATAAGCAAAGGTTTGCAGCCATTGCCGCAGGGCCAGCCATGATAGCGGCGTGGCGATTAAAAATGCTATGAGTACCAGCCTCAGAAAATCGACAGAAAGGATGGTCGCCAGCTGGCTTAACGATGCGCCCACCACTTTGCGTATGCTGATCTCTTTGCGGCGGCGCTGCACCACAAATGCGGAAAGACCAAATAGACCCAGACACGATATGGAAATAGCGATACCGGCAAACCATTTGGACAGGGTGGCTACCCGTTCTTCCGAAGCATAAAGTTTATGATAGTCTTCATCAAAAAATTTGTATTCAAAGGGCAGTCCGCGATTATAGGAGTGATAAAGGTTTGCAATGCCCGTAAGAGTTGTTTTTTCAGAGGCGGGGTTCATCCTGATAATGATGTTTTGACAGGTTTTGCGATAGTTAATAAAAAGCGGGCCGATCGGGTTGTATAACGATTCGTAATTGAAATCTTTCACCACACCCACTATGGTTTTGGCCGAGCCCCAAAGCTTGACGGTTTTTCCGAGGGGATCTTTTAAGCCCATCCGGCGTATCGCGGTTTCGTTAAAAATCACGGCATTGCTGTCTGCCGGATTCGCGGACAAAAAAGTTCTTCCTTCTTTCATTTGAAGGCCGATGGTTTCTGCAAAATTGAAGTCGGCATAAAATCCGGAAAATTCGAAGCTGGAAACCTTTCCGGGCCAGTCGATGCCGCCGCCGCCGCTGTGATTGACAAACAGGTCGCCTTCCATATCCGATGCATTCACCACGCCGGGTATCTTTTTTAAATCGGTTAAAAACGCCGGCGTGTTTTGCTGGATACTGCCCGCATTGGCAAATGATATTACATCGCTTTTATTATAGCCCAGGTTGCGCGTTTGAATAAATTTCATTTGCCGGTAAATTACCATCACCGAAATGATCAGCACAGCCGAAATGCAGAACTGGAAAACCACCAGGCCTTTGCGGATAGCCTGCCCGTCCAAGCGCAGGTTAAAATTGCCTTTTAGGATAAGCGCCGGTTTAAAGCCAGACAAGTATAGCGCAGGGTAGCTGCCGGCCAGCAGCCCGGTAACCAGGGTAATCAAAAACATAAAGGCTATCAGTTTAAAATTGATATCGGCAACAAGTTGGTCCCCGGTCAATTGCTCAAAAAACGGTATCAATAGCATAGCCAACACCCCCGCAATGATCATCGACAGAAAAGCCATAAATACCGACTCGCCCGTATATTGCAGGATGAGCACGCCGCGCCCGGCACCAACTACTTTTTTAATGCCCACTTCTTTTAATCTTATCGATGCCCTGGCAGTTGACAGGTTGGTAAAATTGATACAGGCTATGGCGATGAGAAATATGGCCACGATGGAGAAAAGCCTCACATAGGCAATACGGCCACCGGCCTGCACGCCGTTTTCAAAGTGATTGTGTAAATACTTGTCCTTAAACCGCTGTAGGAATAATTTCCCGGTCCATACCGTGTCGCCGGTTTTTTTACGCAGAAAGTCTGTTATCTTACGGTTGATCTGTTCGGTGCTAACGCCGTTTTTCAGCGTAATGTAGGTGCCCGGCGCGCTGCTGTTCCAGTTTATATACTGTGTGGTGGTGTTTACATACACCTGGTTCGGAAACAGCACGTCGAACTGCAATGATGAGTTTGCCGGCGGCGCAGCAAAAATGCCCGAGACCAGGTACGGGCCATTGATTTTTTCGTGAAGGCCTTTATAAAACGTAACGGTTTTGCCCATTGCATTGTCGGCGGATTGAAATAATTTTTCGGCCATGCGATCAGACAAAAGCACACCTTTGCTGCCCGACAAGGCCCTGACCGCATCGCCCTGCAATAATTTAAATTTAAAAAACTTAAAGAAATTGTTGGATGCAAACGCTTCCGTCGCTTTGAAACTGCTTTGTTTGCCATCCGAAATAATAGCCGTTTCTTCATCGTCCGATGGCAGTTTTACCGTCGCGGCGTCCGCGATGCCGGGCACCTCCGTTTTTAGCGCGTTGGCGAGCAAATCGGGGGTATCTTCAAAGGTGAGTAGCGTTTTGTCGGCCGATGGAACGTTTTGCATCACCAGGTAAAGGCCGCCATCCTGAAAATTGTCCATGCTTGTCTCATGATTTATCCAAAGAAAAATTAGGAATACGGCGGTTAAGCCTATCGAAAGACCTGCCAGGTTAAGGAGCGTAAACCTGCCATCCTTTACAAGATTACGCCATGCAATTTTGCAGCTGTTTTTAAACATGATGCTTTTTTTGTCCAAAGGACAAACCGCAGCTCGGGATGTTGCACGCAGAGGAAAGAAAATAGTATTATAAACCAAGTAAACACACCCGTTTCAAGGCACCAAATAATCCCCATTAAAATAAAGTGGAGCAAAAGAATGTCTCAAAAGAGCTTCGCGCCAACAAAATCGGGTACAGTATAAACTGCAAACTTATTTTATAACTTTGCCACACTATAAATCGAACTAAACATGGCTTATAACTTATTAAAAGGTAAAAAAGGGATCATTTTTGGCGCGCTGAACGAGCAATCTATCGCGTGGAAAGTAGCGCAGCATGCCGTACAGGAAGGCGCAGAGATCGTTTTATCAAACGCGCCCATAGCCCTGCGCATGGGTGAGTTAAACAAACTGGCCGAAGAATGTAACGCCCCCATTGTTGGCGCCGACGTTACCAATAACGACGACCTGGTTAACCTGTTCAACAAAACACAGGAACACTTTGGCGGCGGAGTGGATTTTATCCTCCACTCTATCGGCATGAGCGTAAACGTACGCAAAGGCATCCCCTACCCCGACAACAATTACGATTTTACCCATAAAGGCCTTGATATTTCCGCCCTAAGCCTTCACAGAGTGCTTGCAACAGCCATGAAAATGGATGCCATCAATGAATGGGGGTCTGTAGTTGCTTTAACTTATATCGCCGCGCAGCGTGTATTCCCGGATTACAACGATATGGCCGATAACAAAGCTTACCTCGAAAGCATCGCACGGAGCTTTGGCTACTATTACGGCACCAAAAAACACGTGCGTATCAATACCGTATCACAGTCCCCTACCCGCACTACGGCCGGCTCGGGTGTAAAAGGTTTTGAAGGGTTTATAAGCTACGCCGAAAAAATGAGCCCCCTGGGCAATGCTTCGGCCGATCAGTGCGCCGACTATTGCATTTCTTTATTCTCCGACCTAACCAGGATGGTTACCATGCAGAATTTGTTCCACGATGGTGGGTTCTCGTTTACCGGTGTTACGCAGGCCGTGATAGAGCAGATGGAGAAGTAGCGATGGTACCGAAAAGAAAAAGCTGCCACCTGGCCATAATAACGCTGTTTTGCGTAGCTTTTTTATTGCTACCACTCACCAGTACAGCGAATTTCACCGTTTCGGGCAGGATTGTAAATACTGATGACGGCGAGGCCATTACAAACGCAGCCGTATTTTTAAATAATAGCTTAATTTCAGCCGCCACAAATTCCGCCGGTACTTTTATTTTAAACGGCGTAAAATCAGGCCAATACGATCTTATAGTTGCCTTAAAAGGATATAAAACCTACCAACAAACCATCACTGTTACCGGAGCTACGTCACTGCCTGACATTGACATATCATTAAACGGGATTACAATTAACGATGAAGGACAAGAACCCAATACGGACTTCGCAGTAAATTACAAAATTTTTAAACGGTTTTTATTTGGCCAGTCTATTTATTCCGACCAATGTAAAATACTTAACCCCGGAATACTAAAATTTCAATACGATTCGGTAACGTTGATACTTACAGCAAAGGCCGACAAGTTATTAACGATCGAGAATCTGGCATTGGGCTACCGGATTAAATTTTTGCTGACCAATTTTAGCTACTATCTAAAGTCGGACACTCCTGAACTTGCCGACTATATTTTCTTTGAAGAAATGGATGGATCGCCCGCGCAAAAAGCCAAATGGCAAACAAACCGTTTGAATATTTACGAAGGTTCAGCCATGAATTTTTTTTGTGCACTGGCCGGTTACCGGACAAGGCAGGTGGGCTTCAGGGTGTTCAGAGTAGCCGAAAACGTCACGGCATCCGGAAAAAACAAGAATAGCAAAGCCCAAACTGTAAAATTTAAATCTGTGCGAAGCCTCGAATTGCGTGATATGGTAAAACAAACGGCTATCAAAGGGCGTTTTGCGCTAATATTTAGGGATAGCCTGTATGTGGCGTTCAGAAAAGACCATGACAAAGAAATAACGAATCCACTGCAAAACCGTTTCACAACGATGATCAGTTTAATTTCTCCTTACGCATATTTTGATAATAACGGAATAATTATTAACCCCGACGGTATCGCATTTAAAGGCTATTGGAAAGAATACCCTTTGCCCGAATTACTGCCATTTGATTTTGAACCTGCATCGCGCAAGTAACCGTTATCATCCCGTGCTACTATAAGAGAATTGTTACAAAGAATATGAACAAGCCCGAATAATTGTTGGTAGATTGTTAGCATGATTAGCCTGAAAAAAATGTTTGCGCCCTGGATAAGCGTCCTAATTCTGATGCCTCTGTTTTCTTATTCGCAGGTAACTGTAACCGGCACGGTGCTGAACATAACCGATACCAAACCTATTGCTTCTGCCAGCGTTTTTTTAAGTAATACCACGATCGGTAACGAAACAACGGTTCAAGGCTCCTTCAGGTTACTTGGGGTAAAGCCAGGACAATACACGTTGGTAGTTTCAATATTAGGCTACGATACCTACCAGCAAAAAATTGTTGTGGCAGACCACAACATCTACCTGGCGCCCATAAGCCTTGTGTCAACGTCCATACAACTAAAGGCGGTACGCATAAAACCCAATGAACGATGGTTTAGACTTTATAAAGACTTCAAAACAGAATTTTTAGGCTCATCCCGCTACTCTACTGAATGTAAAATATTAAATCCGGACATCCTGGATTTGGATTATAATAGCGAAAGGCAACTTACCGCGACGTCACAGGGCTTCCTAATCATCGAAAACAAAGCGCTCGGCTATCGCGTAAAATACTTGTTGCAGCGATTTGTGAAGGATTATGCCAAAAGTACTATGGTGTATACCGGGCAAACCATTTTTTTGGAAATACCAGGCAACGCGGCTGAAAAAGAAAAATGGAAAAAAAACCGTCTTGATTGCTATAATGGTTCAACAATGCATTTTTTGAGGTCGGTGATCGCAGGAAAAGTTGAGGCGGAGAGATTCCAGGTGTATGAGTTAAGAACAAACGATGTTGCAGTGGGGTTCTGGAAAAATCGCAAACAATCCAAATATATTTTTCCTGACTCGGTTTATGAAAGGAACGACTATTTTACGACGACCAACATTGCCGGCACCTTTGCTATCGCAAAACCCTATTTGTATGTGATCTACAAAAACAGGCTCGACTATGGACTTGCGCCGATTTATAAAGCGGTTAACATGCCTAACTGGCAAACATCAATTATTACTGTTTTGGAAAACTATACCCTTTTTGACACAAATGGCGTGCTCATTGATCCTACGACCGTGTCATACGAAGGTTACTGGGCATTAATGAGGGTTGGGGATCAATTGCCGGTTGATTACGAACCAAAATAGAAAGCGTTATATTGAAAATTACAGCCCGATTTGTTAGCTCGCGATACCGAAGAGCATGGTCCGCCTTACTGGTAACTGCTTTGCCGCTATTGGGATTTTCACAGGTAAAAATTACCGGTACCGTGTTGAATATGACCGATACGAAACCGATTGCTGCGGCAAGTGTATTTTTAAGCAATACCACAACCGGCACGGAAACAGCCGGGGACGGTACTTTCACCTTAGTTGTGAAACCCGGCAAGTATGACCTGATCGTGACGGTTGTGGGATATGAAATTTACCAGCAGCCCATACTCGTAAGCGAAAAAGATATCCATTTGCCCGTCATCAATATGGTTAGCACGACCACATTGCTTAAAAGTGTAACCATAAAACCTGACAATGCCTGGTACAGGCTGTACCAGGATTTCAAAGCCGAGTTTTTGGGAACCTCCCCCTATGCAAGGACATGTAAGATATTGAACCCCGATAGTCTTGATCTGAATTATGACCCTTCGACCCGACAGTTGATGGCTAAGTCAAGAGGCTTTCTCATCATTGCGAACAAGGCCCTGGGCTATCGTATCAAATACCAGCTGATAAGATTCGTAAAAGATTATAAAGATCAGGCGATGGTTTACAAAGGTTACGCCCTTTTTGAAGAAATGAAGGGAAGTCCGGAGGAAGAATTTACCTGGAAAAAAAACCGGCTGGATTGCTATAATGGCTCAGCCATGCATTTTTTACGTTCTGTAATAACCGATAAGGTAGCGATCGAAGGTTTCGAAGTGCATAAGATTTACCAAACCTTAAACCCTAAACCTTTATTTCCGCCATCAAACGATGGCCTGGTTAGGGTAGATGCAGTTCAAAAATATCGCAATCGATATGTTGATACGGTGTTAGATCGCCTGTATTATTTTGATGAAACGCAAAAAAAGGGGATTTATGTGCTTGACTGTCCTTACAGCTTATGCATCGCTTATAAAAAGAGATTAGATTACCAACAAGACAGGAAGAGGATCTACACACAATTCAACCTTCCTAACTATGAAACTACCATTGCGACATTTACACAGGAGCCCGACAGCGCCGGGATACCGAAAGACACGATCATGGTTGCCTACCCGCGCCTCTGGGCTTTCAAACGTGTACTTAAAAAACCCTATGCTTTTTTTGATGACAATGGCGTACTAACTGATCCGCTAAGTTTAAGCTACGATGGTTATTGGGCGTTCATGCGGGAAGCGGAAGCTTTGCCGTTTGATTACGACCCGCCGGTTTCTTCGAATTAATACTGAATGATGCAGACCGAACGATTGCACAGGCGGAAATTACCCCAGGCGACAACTTGATTAAACTAACTATTTAGTTTAATTTTAACCATGCTAAAGCTTGCCGTTATTTTGTTGTTTTTACTTCCGCTGGTTTGCTTCGGCCAATATACCATATCGGGCAGGGTATTAAATAAAGCTGATAAAACCCCGGTAGCCTCGGCCAGCGTTTTTCTGAATAACACCCAGGCCGGTGCGCGGACGGCTGATAACGGCTCATTTTCGCTTTTGGGCGTAAAACCGGGTCAATATGACCTCGTAATTTCCAGTGTCGGTTTTGAAACATATCATACAACCGTAATGGTCACCGGCGATGTACATTTGCCCGATATCGATATTGCCCAAAAAGCAATCGCCTTGCGCGAAGTTAAGATCATGCCGGATGCGGAGAAAGCACGGCTTTATGCGCTGTTTAAGCGTTTGTTTTTAGGCTCGTCACCTTTTACCGATCAGTGTAAAATACTTAACCCTGATGTGATTGACATCGATTACGATAAATCCACCCGGGTGCTCACGGCATCTTCATCCGATTTTATCGAAATTGAAAACATGGCGCTGGGGTATAAAATAAAATACCTGCTAACCAGCTTTTCAAACGACGAAAAAGAAAGAATGCTTTATTTTGAAGGCTCGGCATTGTTTGAAGAACTAAAAGGGACAAAACACCGGGCGCGCGACTGGAAGAAGAACCGCCTTGGCGCCTATAAGGGTTCGAGCATGCATTTCTTGCGTTCGTTGCTGAGCAACGATATTTATGAACAGGGTTTTAAGGTATTGCGGCTGGTAAGGAAGATAAACCCCGACTATTATCTCGGCGGAAAAAAGTATACCGAAACCTTATATACCGCACCCTTACTGGTAAGCGACATGGTGAAAAGAACGGATACCAGGGCACTTTTTGCGTTGAGCTTCCCGGATTGCCTGTACGTAATGTACAGTAAGGAAATGAACGCCACGCCTGTTGACCAAATGATAAAAAACGGGCAAACCGTTCCGGATTACCTGAACGATTACAGCACCACCACGGTTATTTTTGAAAAGCCTGATGCTATTTTTGATACGAATGGCATCTTTATCGATCCGTCGAGTGTTACTTTCGAAGGTCAGTGGGGAAACAGCCGGATAGCTGAGATGCTGCCGGCAGACTATGAGCCTTAATGTAATCCGGAAGTCCGAAAAGTCCAAAAGATAAAAAGATAGTGTGAAAAAATTCGGGAGGTTCGAAAAATCAACCTATTAGATTCACGAGTTTTTCAAGGGCAAAGTCCTAAACGAGACCTTTGAAACTAAACAAATCCGAGTTAAAATTAGGAATTTTGGTACAATTTCAATTATCCCAAAACCAAAGCTTCGGTCATTGCATTTCTTAAAGATTCGGTAGAACCAAGATGATAAAAATGAGAAACCGTTTTAATTTCCCTCGACTGCCAATCATTGGTTATGTGATCATTTCTTCGGTACTTATTTTCCAGCCACATGGATAGCGCATATTGGCAAGGCAGGTTGTAAGAAATATTAGCCAGCAGTTGAGCGTCATTGTCAGACCATGTATTAAAATAATCCGTATGCCTGCCGATGTAAGGAGGATCGAGATAAATAAAATCTTCCTTCTGAGCTTCGCTCACTGTAATTGCCCAATCCTGTGCTTTAAAAACCCAATTCTTGTTTTTTATAGTTTGCTGAACTTTATGAATTTGGTTGACAATTTTTGTGATATACGACTTTGAAAATCGATAAGGCTTATGGTCAAATGGCACATTAAATCCACCCTTAGAATTAAACCGCATTAATCCATTGAAGCATGACCTGTTTAAAAAAATGAAGTCGATCGTATTTGCGCTGTCGTTAAACCGCTTTCTTATTTCATAGTAATAGTCGATCCCGTGAACCGCAAGTTTTGCGCCCATAAGCTCCAATTGCTCTTTAACAATAAAGGCGTTTATGCTGCCGTCCTGTAAAGCCTGGTATAGTTTTATGATGTGCTTATTGGTATCGCATAATAAGGCATTGTCAGGGTTCATATTAAAAGCAACAACTCCCGAGCCTAAGAAAGGCTCTATCCAAACACCTTTACCTTCCCAAAAAATATTTTGAGCGATAAATGGAATTAATTTGGTTTTAATTCCCTGGCACTTTACCGGTGGCACTAAAACTTTTTGAATGGTTTTTGGGAAATGCATCTACAATAATACTAAAAAAATTAGTTATCTAACAAAGGTTCTCCAATAATTTTCAAAATCTTTTTTGTTTTGAAAAGGCCCCTTGCCGTCAATAAAATCGTCAACTGTTTTGTTTTAATGGAGCCAATATTTGTCGTATTTCCGCTACCGGGTGTTTTACCTGAAATTTTATGCTTTTCTTGCACAAAGTATTCAATATTTGAATAGGGTGCTTGTAGTCGTGAGGCTTCGATAATATTTGTGATTTCAACATTCTTGCATCCCGGATTTCTGTCATAAACAAATCCTATAACCCAATGTTCTTTATAATCGCTGTAGGGAAATAAAATCCCCTTGGTTCCTTTTGGATCCAGTAAATACGATCGATAAGAGCCCAAGGTAAACGAAAACGGCTTTACATCACCTCCAACATTTTTTTGTCTATAGGTCGATCATGTCAACTGCAATTTTTTCATGCGAATTTATTTCATCATATAACGTAAATTCTGGATATTGATTCTGAACTCCTTTTTGCAATATCAAATTATTGTCGTCGGCTATCTTTTGAATTATTGGTTCGGTTAATATTTCAAAAATTCCAGAAAGGATTTTTGAATCGTAAGATAGCGTGTAAACTTTGGGACTTTTAGTTATTATGCCTGCAGGGTCCCATTCCGGACCATTTGGATAAAGTTCGGCGATTGCTTTATAAAAAGCATCTTTAAAAGAAATCATCCATTAAAATTTAACGAAGATAATCATTTCAACTCATCCACCAGCCTAAACATATTCTCCCCGCCAACCTTCAGACCCATTAAAATTACTCACCGTAATATTTGCACAGGCATAGAAATCGAAGTTTTTGAGAGTTCGTAACCTACTCTACTTTATAACGGTAAACAAACCGCCCCAGTTTACCGTTGGCATCTATACCCTCAATAATCATCCGGTAAGTGCCTTTCTCATCGCTGTTAAAATATTCAAATGAGGCTTTCCCATCCTGGCTTGTCACGATGTTGGGCTTCCAGAAGATTGTGCTGCGCAGATCGGGTATTTGAGCGCTTATTTTCGGATCGTCGTATTTCGGTGAATAAAACTCTTTTTCCTTTGCATAGCCTTTGGGCATATAACTAATTATACCGGGCGCATAGTGCCGGTAGTTCAAGTCGGGGCTGCCGGTTTTTGATGTAATGATCAAAACACCTGAACCACCATGTCCCCCATAAATAGAAGTGTATTGAATATTACGCAAAACTTCAACGCTGCCAACATCGGCCGGGTTTAAGTTGGTTAATACCGATCCGTCAACAAACAGCCCGTCCAGCACAATCTGCATCGGGCGGCGGCTGCTCATCATAAAAGGGGTGTCGTTCCGGAATGTCACGCCGCTTATTCTGCCTTGCAGGCAATCGGCGAGATTTGCGCATCCCGAAAGGATATCGTCATTCACCCCAATAACCTGGTCGGCGTTACCCGGTCCGTTTAAATTCGAAGAATTTTTTAAAGGTTCAACTTTTTTGTCCTTTACCACTACTTCTTTCAGCATGATAGAACGGCTGGTCACGCCGTATTTCACTTCATTATCATATTGTGCCTTACTGCTTTGCAAAAAGGGCGACAGCCCTGTGTCGTAATTCACCAGGAAATCGGGGAAATTCTTGTTTTCGTCCGCCGCCTCGGGTTTTACCTCATCAATATCCACCTCTACATTTTTATGATCCTTAGCGGTCCGGGCCTGCACCACAAACCTTACGCTATCTTTAAATACCAGGTTTTTAAAAGTGAAATTACCTTTGCTGTCCGAAACGGTATCGATCATAAAAACTCCGCCGCTGGTCGAAAACAAAGTTACCTTGCCGTTAGCCACCGGTTTGCCCAGCAAATTTTTTAAATGGCCGGATATTTCAAGTGTCTTTTCAGGCTGGAATGCCGGCGCCGGGTAGGCGCCTGCCAGCACGCGGTTCCACTCGAACCGGTGATAACCTTGTGTGAGCATCAGCGCATCCAGGTCGGCCTGCGTTTTGTCATTTTCGTTATTAAAGTAATAACCGGGTTTTTCCAGGTAGCCCTTTATATCGGATGTCAATAACAAATTGCTTAAAATGGAATTCTCGCTATCCTCGTCAACCGGCACTTTGGCTTCATTAATAACCGCCGCTGAAAAGCTGCCTACAACCGGGGCGTCATCGCTGTTTTTAGCGGTCAGATCGACCTTTACTTTTTGCCTTGGCGAATAAACCTGTTGCGTGGTAGTGGCTTCCAGTTTTAATTGATCGTGGTTTTGGATAAATACAAGGCGCTCGTTTAAAGGCTCACCGGATGACGAAAACAACGTAAATTGAACCACACCCGTCGGAAACTTTTCCTTAGGTATCTCAGCTGTAAACGATTTGCTTCCCGGCTCGCTTTTGCCGGCAAAATAAATGGTCCCCCCGGATTGAGCGATCAAGGTAATTACCTCATCGGGTGATGAAGAGGCGCTAACAAGCGGGCCCGGTAATATTTTTACGTGCACAAATTTTGAGTCGGCATTATCGATAAATAGCGAATAGCCGGCGTTTGTAACTTTAGGCAAATCGATCATTCCTTCTGATCCATCTGGATATGTTATCCTCGCCTTATAGCTTTTCCCGCTTCCTGGCTTCAGGCTAAATATGCCCATGCCCAAATGGCTGCTGGTGAATGCAGCTACCCGGGCGCCCGACTCATCCGTCACCACGCCTTTAATCTCTGCACCCAAGCCATCAGCGCCAACCGCTTTAAAAGCAACTTTTGTGTCATTCCCGCTTACCAGGCTTCCGCCCTCGGGGAAAAACTGCACATCAGTATTGGCCGAAGCAGCTTTTATCAGTATTGATTTTTCCACTGCTTTTTTTCCGGCCGGTTTTATTTCGGTAATTATTCGCCCCGATCGCAAGGCAATTGAAGGGTTTATAAAAGAGACAGCCAGGTTACCTTTATCGTCGGTGATGCCTTTCCCGGCTAAAATGTTTTTATCGCCAAGCTTTACCAGGTAGCTGACCGGACTTGCTACGCAAGGTGCGCCGCTGAGGGTGGTATAGTTTATTAACGCGGTTACACTCGTCCGGTCAGTTTGCCGCGAATAAGTATAAGTTGTGCGGATGAATACGTCATTCGAAATGGCATTGGTGATAATGATCGTCTTATCAAAAAAATAATCCCGCCCCGCGTTGCGCATCCAGTTGGTATAAGCCCTTACGCGGTAATTACCATCTTTAATTGTGTCGGGTAAAGACAGGTTACCCCAGCTCACGCCGCTGATAATGGGCAGCTTGATGTGCTGTTTGACAGAGTCCCGGTCATCTATCAGTTCAACGTTCAGCACACCGCTCAATGCTGATAGCCTATGATCACTGCCGATAGTAACATATGCCTTAAACCAAATATCATCATTAGTCGCACAATAAGGTTTGTCCAGCTGCAGGTATACTTTTTCCTGTGGGTTGGCAGATGACCAAAGTTTAAATTGACTGATGATCTTTGCTATAGGATCGTCCTTGGCAATACCGGATCCTAATAAAACCAAAATTATCCCGGGTATAAAAAGGCGGGCAAAATGCCGCATGAATCTCATATAAGTAAATAAACCCTAAGTTAAATGAAAAACCAAGGGCAATAAGTAACAACCGTGTTAAGATGCCGGTTTTGAAAATTTTTTGTTGAAAGAATATCATATTGCGCGCAGGTTAGCCGGCTGCACGGCTCAGACGCGATTTTAGCAGCGGCTGTGGCAACTTTAACTACCTTGCAATTGCTTTACTCCTATTATTTAATATTTTTATACCATCTAACTATCATAATTACCATGAACATAAAAAACCTGCGTATAAAATTTTACGGGCAATATCTGTGTTGGCTTTTGCTGTTAAGTACTTGCCCGGTTATTTTAGCACAAGCACAGGGGACTATTACTTTTTGTAAACATACCTGGAAGGTACGTGACTCAAAATATATAAAACGCGGCCCCGGGAATAATTACTGGAGCGGCGACAACCAAAACGTTTGGATTGACAAGAGTGGCTTTTTGCATTTAAAACTAACCAGGGATACCCGCAACCCGGATAAGTGGTATTGCGCCCAAATTGAGAGCGCCGACGCAATGGGGTACGGTACCTACCAGTTTGAAATAGAAGGCCCAATTGATAAACTGAATGAAAATATCATTTTCGGGATGTTTAGTTACCCGGTTGACGATAAAAAGGAACTGGATGGTTATGACGAGACCGATATAGAATATTCCAGGTGGGGTAAAAAACACAATCCCTATAATTTTGACTATACCGCTTATGGCGACGAACACGCTGATACCTGCCTGATCAGCAAAAGCCACCGGGTAATTTTGCGAAGCATTTATACTACCCAACGATACCTGCGCCACCCCGAAAAAGTAGTTTTTGAAAGTTTACCGGGTTTCCACGACGACGATGCCGATCCGTTTCAGTATGACCGGATACCGGCAAGCAAAAAATTTAAACCTACCGCGCGCAAGATGCCGGTATTGATAAATTTGTGGTTATACAAACCGCATGGCAGCGCCAGCAAACCGATTCCGCCGTCAGACGGGAAAACAGCTGAGATCGTTATACACAGCTTCAAATTTATTCCGGAGTAGCCTTGAGGGGATTAAACCAGCGCCGTAGCAGTTGTGCCGGGATTTTTCTGCCGGTTGTCGGAAGGGTTATTTTTTATAAAACGCAAAAGCGATGGATTTAAAGGTCCATCGCTTTTGTTTATTAGGTTTTTAACCGTTCGAATCCACCAAAATGATCTTCACTTTTATTGCCATGGTTGGTTGAATAGCCGTTGTGCCATCTGCCGATTGCGCGTAAAGGCTTACATTGCCGGCGTTATAGGTATAACTGAACGAAAGGTTGTCGTAAACCTCGGGCAACTGCTCATAGGTGCTGCCTCCGTCATATGAAATCGCAACGATTATACCGCCAATCTGGGCAAAATTCGGGTCAAGCGCCCGGATGTCAATGGGCGCTGTGTATGACTTATTGCCGGTGTTATCGGTATACAGCGTCCAGTCGGTTGTAGCCACATTTGCATAAAAAGTTTGGTTGGTAGTGCCCGGGGTAACGTACTGTTTGGTGCAGGAAGATAAAGCAAACAACACTGCACAACTAATGATAGTTAAGATTTTTTTCATAAGAGTTAATTTACTGTTTATATAAACTAACGCTTTGGGAAAAGGTTTAATGTGCTTTTATTATTTTTTAAATAAAAAGAGCGGCGCCTGCGAAGTTTATGCATTGTGCCGCTTTCCTTTTGGCTGATTTTTTTAACCAAAAAAATAAGTATTTTTATTTTAACGTACTGCTTAAAAGAAAAATTACTTTGCAACTAAAAGGTTACAAGAAGTTGTCCATTTGTTAACATTGATTTAACTAAATTTCAATGTTATTCTACCAGTTTTGCAAGGTTCTTTTTTTTGTTTGTCACTAAAATCACCTACAGCATATGAAGCTTTTTACAAATTCTTTTTTTAAACCAGGAACTCCCGGACTAAGCAATGAAATGCAGGCGCATTATTCATCTCGCCGTGCGCTATCAGTTAAGGGGGCGAAGGGGATGCGCATTAACCTGCTCATCGTCCTGCTGCTGGCTTTGTGCCTTCAGGCCAGCGCCGCAGCTAATTTTGTGACCGGCAAGGTTGTTGATGCCGATACCAAAGACCCGCTGGTGAGCGCCACCGTCACCGTTAAGGGAACCAGCAAAAATGCAACCACGGGCCTTGATGGTACTTTCAAAATTGATGTATCCGGCTTTGATAACCCGGTGCTTGTTGTAACCTTTGTAGGTTATGTGGTCAAAGAAGTGCCGGTAGCAGGTATGAGCAATGTAGGCGTTATCGCCTTGAAATTCAGCGCAACCGGGATAAGCGAAGTAGTAGTAAACGGAGATATTGCGATAGACCGCAAAACCCCAATTGCCGTTACGAGTATCGGGCCGCAGTTTATTGAGGAACACCTGGGCGCAAATGACATACCTGAGCTTTTAAAAAGCGTGCCGGGTGTGATGTTTACCGCACAGGACGGAGGCTATGGCGACTCGCGCATAAGTATCCGCGGCTTCTCAAGCCGGTCCGGAAATGGCAATGTGGCCTTTACGATCAATGGTATCCCTGTTAACGACCCTGAAACAGGCACACTTTACTGGTCGGATTTCTCGGGTATCACCGACGTAGCCAGTTCCATACAGGTACAGCGCGGCTTGGGCGCATCCAAGATCATTATCCCTTCATTTGGCGGTACTGTGAATATTACCACCCGCAGTACTGACATGCAGGAAGGCGGCTATGTATTGGAAACATTAGGCAGCGATGGTTATAATAAAACAGGCGTATTGATATCAACCGGCCTTAACGCTAATGGCTGGGCCGCCACTTTCCAGGGCAGCAGGACACAAGGCGATGGTTTTGCGGATGGTTTGGCCTTTTTGGGTTACAACTATTTCTTTAACCTTTCAAAAATTATCAGCCCAAGTCAAAACATATCATTTAATATAATAGGCGCCAGCCAAACACATGGGCAGCGCCCCGAAGAGCCTATAGTTGATTATCAGACCGCTCCCCAGGGCATCAACTGGAACGCCTACCTTGGCGTGGAAAATGGCAAGCAAGTTAACCTGTATAACAACTTTTACAGCGAACCGATGCTTTCTATCAACCACGAATGGATTATTAACAATGAGTCGAGCCTCTCGACCGTTGTATACGCCTTGTTCGGCGATGGCGGCGGCGGCAATATTTATAGCGGCGGTTTCAGCGCAAACGAACTGGATCTGCCAAGAATAGGCAACCTGTACACACCGATAAATTTTGACGCGATAGAAGCCACCAATGCAGCCAATTCAGACGGTTCGGCATTAACTTACGGTGTTGCCGCGCATGACCAAACGTACTGGTACGGCTTAAGGAGCACCTATAAAACGGTGATCGGCAAATATATCGACCTTTCAGCCGGTATCGACCTGCGCTATTATTATGGCAACCACTACGAAGAAGTAACCGACCTTTTGGGCGCCGATTATGTATCATACAACTATAGCGGCAACCCTGCACTGGGAACCGCACAGGGCGATATTAACGCGCCGATTTATAACGTAGGCGTAGGCGGCAAGATTTATTACTACAACAGGGACTATGTTGAATCGGGCGGCGCGTTTGCACAAGCTGAATATTCGAAAAAGGATTTTACTGCTTTTGTGACCTTATCGGGTTCGGAAAATGGCGACAAAAGGACCGATTACTTCAATTACCTGAACGGCGACCCGCATCAGACCTCGCCTTACGTTAATTTTGGCACGTACCAGGCAAAAGCGGGTGCAAACTACAACATCAACAGCCAGATGAATGTGTTTGCCAATATAGGCTACCTGACTAAACCGCCATATTTTGGAAACGTTTTTGAAGATTTCACCAACCAGGTGAACAAAAGCGCGGTCGACGAAAAGCTTTTCAGTTACGAATTAGGATACGAATTTAAGGCCCATGGGTTTAGCACTACCGTAAACCTGTACCGCACGCAATATATGGACCGCGCTTTCGCAAGCGCCTATTCCGATCCGTCAACCCAGGCAATATATACCGCAAATGTTTCCGGAGTAGGCGAAATGCACCAGGGTGTTGAGCTGGAATTAAAATACCGGCCAATAAAAGAAGTGTTGATTGGCGGCAGTCTTTCGTTGGGCGATTTTTATTATACCAGCAATGCCGGTCCGGTAACCGTGTTCAATTCGGCGCAACAAAAAGTAGGGACCGTTGACGAAGTTTACCTGAAGAATGAAAAAGTTGGCGATATAGCCCAAACTACCGCTGCCGGCTTTGCCGATTTTACCATTGTGCCGCAATTAAAGGTCGGCGTTATTTATAACTTCTACGGCAACTACTCCTCATATATACCTTTCCAAAACTACACTACAGCAAATTTGCACCCGTACATGGTTCCAAACTTTTCAACCTGGGATTTGAACGGCGTATTCAAATTTAAGATGGCAGGGTTTAACTCGGAGTTGATCGCGACGGTAAATAACTTGTTAAACACCAAATACATCGCAGATTCGGAGGACTACAATGGCAAAGGCCTTGCATCCGGCGTGGATGTGTATTATGGCCTGGGCAGGATTTTTACCACGGGTTTAAAAGTTAAATTTTAAAAGACAAAAAATTCATTACAATGAAAAAGATATATTATTTATTAGCGCTGGCGGTAATGACTTTTACGGCCTGTCAAAAACAACCGAACCTGCTTCCATCAACTTACGTCAAGTCGATGAACCTGACATTGGCGGCACCCGACTACCAGTTGTTGCCCTCAACGGTTTATGCAAACAGTGCACAGGGTTTTTACTCCTATGCCGATGCAAACGCTCTTATCCCGACAATATTGGCTAAACGCGACCCACAGTTGGGAGATGGCTCAAAAGCAAGCGTTACTTTTAACCTGCTTACGCCGAATATAAAGCTTGCCGACAGTGTTTATAAGGATGTCACCTATACCGTTACCAGCGCTGACTATTTCGCGGTTACCGGTAATCATTACGGCGACTTTAGTGCAGCCAATGTTTTCAGCTTTTTGGCCTACAAGTATCCAACACCTCAGCCTAATCAACTGGTTGTTCTTACCTATGTGCTGTACACAGGAACAGATAACACTGTCACCAACTCATTTTTGTACACCAACGGCAGCTGGTTAAAAATTTACCAGGTATCGGCTGCACAATACACATTCGCGGGCGAGGGCAAATACGACCAGTTTGAGGCTTCAGACCTGCCCCACTTATTGAACTACTTTAACTATTTTTTAAAGAACGATCCGACAATTGCCGATACCGTTAAAGCGAATGACGTAGAATACATCAGCTACAGCTGGTACAATTCGGGCGACTTCCAACGGGTGCAGGCCTTAACCTACGATGGCAATAACTGGGTGATAAACTCAACCCAGGCAACCCTGCCGTTTTTAAAGAGCGCCGGGGCCTGGAGCCCGAACGGGGCCATTTATCACACGCTGAACAGCGCCGATATTACGCTTATAGCGGGATCAAGCGTTGCCCCGTCTGCGTTGTTGACAAACCTTGGAAAGTATGGTGACTTTGAGAGCGGTACGAGCGGGTGGACGACCGCTGAACTTAACGCCGCATTTACATTAGTTTTACAAGCGGATTACCCGAGCCCCAAAACAAACACAAACTATGTAATAACCTACCTGCTTTATACTGGTGGTTCGGACGTGCCTACGCCGGCGACCTTCCAGTATAGCGGAACTGCCTGGGTAGCGCAATAGTCAGGAAGTCGGGAAGTCCGGAAAGTCCGAAAGTTAAAAGCCCCGGTTCAACCAACGAACCGGGGCTTTTACATATCTTCTTCTTTCGGACTTTTCGGACTTCCGACTTTCCTATCTTTCGGACTTTCCTGACTTTCGGACTAACTCAAAACACATTCTTCCACATCATGCTCTCCACCGGGCGGGTTGAGGGGACGTTGTATTTGGCGCCGTCCTTGGTATTATAAAAAGTTTCAATCTCGCCTTCTACCACAAAATAGATGAGCTGGCCGATAGGCATGCCTGCGTATACTCTGACAGGCTGCGTGCATGACATTTCAAGCGTCCAGGTATTGCAAAAGCCAACATCTCCTTTGCCGGCTGACCCGTGGATATTAATACCCAGGCGGCTGGTGCTTGATTTTCCTTCGAGGAATGGCACGTGCAGGTGTGTTTCTGTATATTCCAGCGTTACGCCAAGGTACAATGTATTAGGCTGAAGTACAAAGCCTTCCTTTGGTATTTCAAAAGCAACAACTTCATTGTGGATTTTAGCGTCGAGCACCCGGTCGCGGTAAGTCGCCAGGTGTTTACCGAGGTGAACATCATATGAGTTGGTGCCCAAACATTCGCGCCGGAACGGCTCTATGATAATGTTGCCACTATCCATTTCTTCTAAAATGCGCTTATCGGAAAGAATCATTGCCCCTGCTTTTGAGTGGGTAAAATTAGGAGTAATTGACGCATGGATGACACTATTTTTTTCACAAAAGTTTTAGGGATTTGTGGAAAGAAAATGTCTGAACAACGATCTGTGGGATTAAAGGATTGGCATGATAAAAAATCAAGCCATCCTAAAATCCTACAAATCAAGGTTCAGACATCTTAAATATCTTTCGCCGTCACCTCGCCAGTCACCTTATGTTTCAGGATCAGTTTATGCTCGCCGTTTGGCAATATCTCCGTTTTGATCAAATAATGGTCGTCATCATACGAATTGAAGTTTGAGCCGTAATCATCCGTTTGATCGCCGCGCCAGCCTTCAATTTGTACCGGCTCCCATTTCCCTGATTTGGCTGAGGCATAGCAGGCATCCAATATGGCGTTTACAATGTAACCGTCATAAAACGTCTCCATGGGCTGGCTACCGCTTTCAATGGCGTTGAACATATCGGTAAACATGTTAGTATAACCCAACTCGTGCACCTCATCCCCTACCGGGAACAGCCAGCCGCTGCTGCTTTCGGCCTTTTCGGCCACATAACCCCCTTTGCCGGTGCTGAACATCTCGAAACCGGTGCGCAAAAAGTTGTTAAGCCAGATAGTGCCTTCGGTGCCCATCACTTCGTCGCGCAGGTCCATCCCACCGCGGAAACACCAGCTTACCTCGAACTGGCCTATGGCGCCATTAGCATATTTTACCAGCCCGATACCGCTGTCTTCGGCCTTTATAGGATGCACCTGGGTTGCCGCCCAGCACATTACCTCAACCGGGCGAATTTCCTTACCAATATAATTACGCGCTATCTCCACGCAATGACAGCCAAGATCCACCATTGCCCCGCCGCCGGATTGTTCGTGATCCCAAAACCAGTCGCTATGCGGGCCTGGGTGTGCCTCGCGCGATTTTGCCCACAATACCTTGCCGATATTGCCATCCTTAACCGCCTTAATGGCCTTTAAGTTTTTGGGCGTATAGCACAAATCTTCCAGGTAACCACCCAATATGCCAGCTTTTTCTACCATATCCAGCATACGTTTGGCCTCGGCAGCGTTGCGGCCCAGGGGCTTAGTGCAAAGCACGTGTTTTTTAAATTTGGCACAGCAGGCCACTGCGGCTTCGTGCAGGTTATTGGGCAACGAAATCACCACCACATCCACATCCGGCCGGCTTACTACCTCGTCCATACTATCCGAAAAAAAGCTGAGCTTATAATCCTCAGCAAACTTTTGGGCTTTTTCAATATTCCGCGAATAAACGCTGATCAGTTTATCCTTTGCGCGCTGGGCCTGCAGCGAGTCGGCATAAAAACGGGCGATGAAACCCGATCCTAACATGGCTATGTTCATATTTAGTTGTAATTAGTTGTAAGGGTTAGCATAAAATAAATGCCTTATATTTTGGCTAAAATAATAGTTAAAAATTAAACTAATTTTAACCACAAAGGACGCAAAGAAGGCGCAAAGAACACAAAGAAAAAAATTGACAAACTATTAAAGCTTTGTGACCTCTGTGTCTTCCCCTCTGCGTTCTTTGTGGTAAAAATTTTTAACAGTTAAGTTATATAGAAGAAATCTTTATTTAAGTTAATTTTTAAATCTTCAAATCGGCACATCCACAAATCCGCACATCATTTTTCCCATCCCGTATCCTTCAGCGCCGGATCGTTTTCCTTTTTCAGGAAATCGGCATCGGATAACGAGGCCGCCTCCCAGTCCATAATGGCGTTATCGGGTACTATAGCTACCGGTACTTTCCAGGCGGTTGATGTTTCGTTGTAAGCCAGGTTCGACTGCAAATTATAGCAAGAAATAATAGACCAGCGCGGACGGTCGGATAAGTTTGCTTCCGAGCGATGCAGTAAATTGCTGTGGAAGATCAGGGCATCGCCGGCTTCCAGTTCTACATAAACCAACTCCATCGTTTTAAGGGCATTATCCACCATCACCATGTCTGCGCCCACTTGCTCGCCGGCAAACCCGTGATTTACGCGGCCCAGTTTATGCGAGCCTTTGATCACCTGCAAGCAACCATTTTGTTTATTAGCTTCGGTAAGGGCTACCATCACGCTAACGAGTTCATCAGGAAACATGAACTGGTTTTTGTACCAGTAGCCATAATCCTGGTGCCATTCCCAGGCGCCCCCAACTTTCGGTTCCTTTTGCATCAGCTTGGAGTGGAAATGACAAACCGGCGCGTCGCCATCTAATACCTGGGCCACCGAACTGATCATTCGCTCGCTCCGGGTTAAATAGCCAAAAACATCGTTGCCTGGGGTAAACCATAGCGATAGCCGCGTTTTTTTGCCGCTTTGATCGTTCAAATCCAGCGCGTTTTTGCTCATGGCATCGTCATCCAGTGCGGTTTGGTATAGTTTATCCACTTCATCCGGCCGGCAAAAGCCTTGTACAACCAGGTATCCCTGCTTTTCGTAAAGCGCTAAATCGGCGGGGCTTAATCGTTCCCTATGCATAACGGTATTTTTTTTAATAATGTTAATCGTTCCATGCTGTTAAGTCAATGCAACTTCCGGGTTCCTCCCTTCGAGTATTCGAAATATGGTTTTTCCCTCTTTCCCGCGAAGAGAGGGGAGCTGCAATTATTTTTATAGTCTTTGCCTAACTTAACGGCATTGGTTTATAATTGACAAAAAGCGATACAATTTAGTTTTATTTGCTATAAGTTTGTCAACCTATTTGCAATTTTACATACATGGCGATAGCATACAGGCAGCAGGTAGATGATGATACCGAATTTGCGATCTGGAAAATAGAAGAAGAGCCCGAAGAGCTATACAAACAGCTGCAGCTGGACGAACAGGAAAAAGCTTACTATGAGCAGCTTAAGGCCGGTAAGCGTAACCTGCACTGGTTAGGTACGCGGGTACTGCTCCGCAAAATGCTCAAAACCGACGAGTATATCGACTGCAAGGTTGACAACCACGGCAAACCCTACCTGGTCAATCTCCCCTACCATATTTCATTAAGCCACTCTTTCGATTATGCAGCGGTGATGATAGGCAAAGCGCCTGTCGGGATAGATATTGAGCAGGTGAAGGAAAAGGTGGAACGCATTGCCCATAAGTTTATGCGGAATGAGGAACTTGAATTTATCAGCGACCAATATAAAATTCCGCAATTATACGTTTGCTGGTGCGCCAAGGAATCGGTTTACAAGTGTTTCGGGCAAAAAGAGGTGTCGTTCCTTGAAAACATATTGCTTGAGCCATTTAATTTTGAGGGACACGGCTTTGTTGAGGCGCATTTAGTTAAAGATGATGTAAATTTACACTTCGAAGTGAATTACATGCAATATCATGATTACATGGTAGGCTACGTGAAAGGCTAGGGTGATGAAAAATAAGCAGGTTAAGTTTATAGACTGGGGCCTTATCGACTATAAGGAGGCCTGGGATAAACAGGAAGAACTGTTCTCTGCAACGGTGAACCAAAAGATCAGGATAACCAATCGAAAAATTGTTGCCGAGGGAAACGAATATGAGGAAGACGAAATCACCCCTAACTACCTGGTATTTTGTGAGCATCCCCACGTGTATACCCTGGGCAAGAGCGGCAAGCCGGAGCACCTGCTTTTGGATGAACGCCGCCTGAAAGAAAAACACGCCACCTATTACCACATAAACCGCGGCGGCGATATCACCTACCATGGACCCGGACAAATCGTTTGCTACCCGATACTGGACCTTGATAATTTTTTTACCGACATACACCGCTACCTGCGTACACTTGAGGAAGCCGTTATATTAACCCTGGCCGATTATGGCCTGACTGCCGGCCGATACCCGGGCTATACCGGTGTTTGGTTTGACGCCGATAATGAAAAAGCACGCAAAATATGCGCTTTGGGCGTTAGGTGCAGCCGATGGGTAACCATGCATGGCCTGGCCTTTAATGTCAACACTGACCTTGATTATTTTAAAAACATCGTCCCTTGCGGTATTGATGACAAAGATGTAACCTCGATACAGCGCGAATTGGGCCGTCAGGTAAATATTAATGAACCTAAAGAAAACTTAAAGCGCAATATTTCCTTATTGTTTGATATGGAGTTGTTATGAGATTTTTAGCACGCGCTTTTATGCTTCTCACTTTTTACTTTGCAAAAAGAGACATGCTGCGGCCGCTGCATGTTATGTAAATAATCTAAGACAAATGCCCGTTTATTCATATGTTAGTATATTTGCTTGTAAAAATACCCCACGTCCTTTAAGACCTCAAGTTTTAATTGTCATTAAAACTTGAGACATGTCAAAATTCGAATTACACCCCTAAAATTCGATTTGAAATAGAAAAAAATAGAAAAACAAGTATCTATGATCAAACCATATCGACTGCCTAAATTTAAAGCTATGAAAACTGCAACCTGGTTATTTTTTTTGTTGGTATGTGCATTACTACTGTCTTTTAATAGCTGCAAAAAAAGTTTGCCTAGCCAGCCCCAGCCCACGCCAACCGTCTCACAAACGAACCCAATCACGGCCACTACAGTTTATGATTATCAATTTAATGACACCTCATTAACTAATCACGGCTGGACAAAAACTTTTGAAGATAATTTTGATGGCGACCTCTCGCAATGGAACGTATGGACCGGCGGCGGCTTTCCGGGTGAATTACAATGTTATGAAAGTGCAAATACACAAATACTAAATGGCTCCCTGCAGCTCACTGCGCAGCAACAAACCGTAACAGGGCCTAAAGGCATAAGCAACGATACCCTAACAACATTCAATTATACTTCAGGGGGAGTTCAATGTAAAACCGGTATTTCGGCAAATGCATCAACGCCCAAAGTCAGAATAGTCACCAGGGTAACGATTGCCGCCGGATATGGCATGGGAACCTACATATGGAGCAGCGGATATAATTGGCCAACAAACGGATCGATAGAATGGTCGACATCAAGCGGAGATGAAACTCATCAATTCCATACCAATTATTCTTATGGGACAGTAGTTAATCAGAACATGGCAACCAACGCTATTGAATTCAATCCTACAGATGCTGATTTGAGTGCCAGTTATCATGTTTATGAAATGGAGTGGACGCAAAATACGCTTACATCATATCTCGACGGAAAAATGGTTCAATCAAAAACAGGCGGCGACATCCCTGATCTTTTTGGCAAAACGGAATATGTAACACTTAACCTGACTGTTGGCGGCCCCCTATACACTGATTTAAATACGGGAAATATGCAAATGGGAACGGCGTATGTCGATTTCGTAAAAGTATTTACCTCTAACTAAATCCAATGACACCCATGCTGTGCTTATGCAACGCTGTACCTAAAGTCGCGGGGTACCCCGCGACTTTAAACATATCCAATATTGTGGAATATGCGCGCGGGGTAATGCCTTTACGCTTTGCCAAAAGACAAGTGTGGAATCGTCAGAGCGAGATTGTTATAAACTCGGGTAAATAACACCCCTAAGTAATCTTCCTCGTTGCTGACCTAATAATTACCTCAATTTTTCTTCAATAAAACTGACCGCAGTGAATTTCCGTATGGGATATGTAAGGAGCCACCATGAGATCACTCAACATCATATTAATAGCACTAACCACGCTTTCAGGCTGTAATAAAAAGAGCGAAACGGCCACAACAAACATTACTGACACAAGCACTAAAACTAAAACGATGACCAACGACTCATTAACGTACCTGGCTTTAGGCGATTCCTACACAGTCGGCGAAGCCGAGCCGCAGGCACAATCATACCCTTACCAATTGGTCGACTCGTTAAACAATAATGGCTATAGCGTTTTGCGCCCAAATGTGATCGCAACTACCGGCTGGACAACGCAGGACCTGATAAACGCCATAGCGGCAAGTGGAACAAACGGCAAAAAGTTCGATTTTGTCACTTTGCTGATCGGTGTAAACGATCAATATCAGCATTTAAGCATCGACGTTTACAAGCAAAATTTTACCAATGTGCTAAATGAGGCCATTCAGTTTGCCGGCGGCGATACCAGCAAAGTATTTGTAATTTCGATACCTGACTGGGGTGTTACACCTTTTGCAAACGGACAGGACAGCGTGATCTACCCTGAAATCATGAACTTTAACGCAGTTAACTTAAGCATCAGCAAAGCTGCCGGCGTAAATTATATTGATGTAATGCCGGTTTCGCGAACGGCAGCTAACGACCCAACCTTAATTGCACCCGATGGGTTACATTTTTCGGGAAAAATGTATGCTGAGTGGGTTAAATTGCTGGAGCCGATTGTGGCTGCGCGATTGAAAAAGTAAACTATGATTTTTTAGCGTCAGCGATCTCGCCAATCGCTCTCACCAGTTTATCCAGGTCGTTCAAGTTGGTGTAAACATGTGGCGTTATCCGGACGCAGCTGATGTTTTCCCATACTATGCCAACCGTGTGTATTTTGTATTTTTCGAAAAGTGCGCTATCCAGTTGGCCGGGCGTCATCCCGTCGATACTTACACCACATATCGCGCATGAGTATTTTGGATTTAGCGATGTGTGCAGTTTAACCTTGGGTATTTGCTGAACTTTAGATGCCCAGTAGTTTTTAAGAAACCTGATCCTTTCTTCTTTGCGCTTGCTGCCAATGCCTTCGTGGAAGTTGATCGCTTCGCCGATGCCTTGCTCTATTGGAAAGCTACGCGTGCCGAGATTTTCAAATTTCCGGATATCCGTGCTATTGGGCTTATCGTCGCCTAACAAAGGCCATATTTTATTGATCTTTTCTTTTTTGATCCACATCATCCCGCTTCCGATCGGAGCCGACAGGAATTTATGCAGGCTGGTGCCGAAATAATCGCAATGCAGATCAGGTATTTTAAAATCCATCAGGCCGAAAGAATGGGCGCCGTCACAAATCACCTCGATACCTTTCTCATGCGCCATGTCGCAAATTTTACGCACCGGCATAATTTGTCCAAGCCAATTGATCATGTGGGTAACGTGCAGCAGTTTGGTTTTTGGGGTAATTGCCTCCTCATAAGCCTTTACGATCTGCTCATCGTCCTCAATCGGGAATTCAAAACTCAATTGCTTATACACTATCCCTTCGCGCATTGCCCGCTGCCGGTAGGCCGAGATCATGTGCGGATAATCCTGTTTGGTGCCGATCACCTCATCGCCGCTTTTAAGGTTCATACCCAGGATGATGGTATTAAGCGATTCTGTTGCGTTGCGGTTTACAGCAATCTCATCGGCAAGCGTGCCGGCGAGGTTGGCCAGTTTTTCGCGCAAAGGCTCGCGGCCCTGGTCGAGGATGCGCCACATAAAATAGGATGGCCCCTGGTTGGATAATTCGTTATACCGCTCAACTGCCTGCTGCACCACCAATGGCGATGGTGAAACTCCGCCATTATTCAGGTTAATTATATTGGCGCTAACGGTATACGATTGCTGGATCACGCGCCAAAAATCTTCGTCCTCCGCCACCTGGGCATCTGTTAAATGTTTAACGCGTTGAGCGGCCTGCTGCCAGTCGGCGGCATGTGCCTGGTTAAAAAGGCTGGTGGCCGAAAAAGCGCCGGTGAGTACGGCAGCTTGCTTGAGGAAGTTGCGGCGATTGTTTGTCATGAACGAATTTAAGTTTTTTTGACGATATCAAAATGATTTCCGACTTATCAAAATTTGCCGCCCTCCTATTATTTTCATAAATTCGTATAAATATTTCGTTATGAGTGTATTGAACTATCCATTGACCAACGTGCAGATTGAACTGATGAACTTATTCAATACCAATCCTTCTGAAAATGAACTGGCGGAACTAAAAGACTTGATTTCGAGATTTTATGCAGATAAGGCAATTTCACAAGCTGATGCAATTTGGGATCAAAAGGGGTTGACCGATGAAGACATGGACAAGTGGTTAAATGAAAAATCGTAGCTATTGAGCTGGTCGTTGTTGATACAAATATATTATTAGTCTCTATTTCTTCCCGGTCCAAATATCATTGGCTTTATGAGCTTATACTTGATGGCAAGATATTGATTGCGCTTACTGCGGGTATCCTCATCGAATATGAAGAACAAATTAGCAAGCACTGGAATTCGTCTGTCGCTCTTAATGTTGTCCGTTCACTAACCGAGCTTTCATCCTCCAGGTTTGTGACGGTTTACTACAACCTTGAATTGATAACTGCCGACCCGGACGATAATAAATTTGTCGATTGCGCTTTCGCATCGAACGCAGACTTTATCATAAGTAACGATAATCATTTTGGCATTCTGAAAATATCAACTTCCCATCTATACCAGGGCAAACGCATTAAAAATGTTTTTTATAAGATTGTACGCCATGACAGGAGGTGACTTTGACGTGTGGAAGGAATTCCCCAATTATACTGAAACATATTGAAAATCAGCG
>Ga0210389_10000417_pt1 | contig 40303 bp, 32 predicted proteins | sample IncBWH28OmetaG_FD_160127 | JGI IMG/M metagenome (GOLD analysis project Ga0210389, IMG submission 160127) | Forest soil microbial communities from Barre Woods Harvard Forest LTER site, Petersham, Massachusetts, United States - Inc-BW-H-28-O ... | reverse complement strand
CAAAACTGGCCATCCTGTTCACCGCGGTCATGAATCCCCACGATGTTCGGATGCGACAAACCCGCCGCCAGCTCCGCCTCCCGCTCAAACCGCGCCCGAAACTCTGGGTCGGCCGTCAAATCCGCCGGCAACACCTTCAACGCATCCTGGCGCGGCAACCGCGGATGCGAAGCCAAATACACACTGCCCATTCCACCCGCACCCAGCACCCGCACGATCGTGTATCCGGCAAACACCTGACCAACCTCAAGTGCCATGGCCAAATCGTAAATCCTGTCGGCTCAGCGGCACCCGCAATTTGCGGCCCATTCGATGTGGGCACAGATCACGTGGACCAATTCACGGGGTCACGCCAGTGTTGATCCGCGAGAACCCACATATCGCCACTCAACACCCTTGGCCCTAATCGCCAGTGCGCGTGGATGTTTCGTCGAAATCTACCGTCAGCGCACACGGCGCCGACTGTTCATGGCGACCGTGCCCGGTGAGCAGGGTGATCGGATTCTGTGGTGATTGAGGCAGCGGATACTTCACGGTGCTTTTCACATGCGTAGTGGCTCCGGACTCCGGGCAGACACCGTCGTCCTCGATGTCCCAGGTCCAATTCCCGCCGCCGAATAGCAGCCATATGTAACCCGACTGTTCGTGGAAGTAGCTCATGCACCGATCGCCGCTGCGTAAGCAGTCCGTACTGACCGTCGCGTTTGACTGCTGTTGTAGGGCGCCCCCGTTCGTATAGGTCCGCGTGATGTGGTAGCTGCCGTGTAGCGCTTCGGCCGGCGATACCACCCGCGGCGGTTGGCTGGTCGGGTTGGGAAGGCTGTTGACGTCGACACCTCCGGTGCGAGTGAACGTCACGATTCGCTTATCCGCGCAGCCTTCCTTGGCAGTCGCGGTGTATTCGCCGGCAAGGGTGCCGTCGGGACGCGGTTGCAGCGTGAACACCTGCCAGAATTCGGCGGGAGCGTCTCGGCATTGATCGGATCCGAGGGCTACGGCCACCCAGCGTTCGGCGACCTGGTCGAACACCATCGTCGGCACCGCCACGGGTGGCCCGCTAAGGCGTGATGCGGTCGCCACGCACCCGCTGGAGCGACACACAGAGCGAAGGCCATACGTGCCCGTTAACGCCGGCGCCGCATCCGGATCCGGGGTCTCATCGAGCCCGATGATGGGTCCGAAGTCGGTCCTGTATGTGCCTGTGAAGGGACCCGCGTTGGCGGCCGAAGTGTCCTGCTGGGCGAGCTTGACGATCGCGAAGACACCACCAGCGATCAGCAACGCGATGCCGACGAGGGCGCCAATCAGCACACGGGGGCGCCGCCGCTTCCCGAGGGGTGGTGCCGGCGGCGACGGCAGAGGGGGCGCTGTTACGCCAAGCGCGAGTTGGGTGGGTTGGGTATAGAAGGAGGGCGCGCTGTGGTGCCGGCCCAGTCGCTCGGCAAACTCCCCGCAGCTGCCAAACCGGCCGGAGGGCTCTTTGGCCATCGCGGCGGCAAACACCGGATCCAGGCCAGCCAACTCCGGACGACGCGCACCGATCGACGGCGGCGGGGCGCTGACATGGTGGGTGATCACCACCGCCGGATTGGAGAATCCATACGGCGGCACGCCCGCCAACATGTGAAACGCGGTGCAGGCCAACGCATACTGATCGGCGCGCCCGTCAACCGCCTCAGCCTTCAACTGCTCGGGCGCCGCGTACGCCACGGTGCCCACCGCCATCTTGGTCGCGGTCAGCCCGGCCGCATCATCGATATGCCGCGCGATGCCGAAATCAGCCAGAAAAACCCGGCGGCGCACCTGCTCATCGGGATCGGTCAACAAAATGTTGGCCGGCTTGACATCGCGGTGCAACAGCCCACGACGATGCGCATAATCCAGCGCCGAGGCGACCGCGGTAATGATCGGCAGCACTTCGTCGACGGGCATCCCGCCCGGGTAGCCTTCACGCAACAGTCGGGCCAGATCGGTGCCGGCCACATAGTCCATCGAAATCCAAAACTGGCCGTCCTGTTCACCGCGGTCATGAATCCCCACGATGTTCGGATGAGACAAGGCGGCCGCCAGTTCAGCCTCACGCTCAAAACGCGCCCGAAACTCTGGGTCGGCCGTCAAATCCGGTGGCAACACTTTCAGTGCATCCTGGCGCGGCAACCGCGGATGCGAAGCCAAATAGACTTTGCCCATCCCACCCGCGCCCAGCACCCGCAGGATTGTGTATCCGGCGAACACCTGACCAACCTCAAGCGACACGGCCAAATCGTAGATCGTGTGAGTTCGGCGGCACCCGCAATTCACACCCACTACCACCACGGCAGCAACGGCTAAACGGCCGCGGCCATGGCGCCTCAATCCGCCGCACCAGACGCCAACCCCGAAGAGAAGGTAAGTACGCGATTGTGAAAACCTATGCCGTTAACGTTGCGAGCCAACGTGCTCAGCGCTGCAAGTTGGAGCCTATAACACGTCACGAGCTCGATACCGCGCTTGGCCTTGGCCTTTCGCGCGCCTCCACTGATTTGGTGTCCAAGAGATGTCGCACAGCGTTTGTCTCGAACTCGCATGATTTTACGGACGCGGGTAACCCAGGGAAATGGACGGCACCGTCACGGACGGGCGTCCGGATCCAGGAAAAGGATTTCCAGGGGTTTTTCATAGCAAATCCATAGACAGGCTACTTAGCCTGTGCCTATGTCGGGGGGCCTAAGCCTGCGCGTGTGTCGTGGGCAGTCTTCGAGGAACTCACTAGTAGATAGGTGAAGGGCCATGAAACTGAAACAACTGGTTGCGGGGGTGACCATCGCCGGTGCTTTTGGCGCAGCGGCTATGGGTCTGGGTGCCGGTTCAGCAAACGCCGCTCCAGGTCCGCCACCGTCAGCTCCGGCCGGCGGCCATGGCGCGCCGCCCGCGGGCGCTCCCGGCGATCATCCTGGCGGGCCGGCGCCCGGAGCCTTCCACACCAAGAACGGACCCGGCGATCCCGGCGGACCCGGCGATCCCGGCGGACCCGGCGATCCCGGCGGACCCGGCGGCCCGGGCGGACCCGGCGGACCCGGTAGCCCGGGTGGACCCGGGGGCCCAGGCGGACCCGGGGGCGTTGGTGGAGCCGGTCACCCGGGCGGACCCGGTGGGCCTGGCGAACCCGGTCACCCTGGCGGACCCGGTGGGCCGGGCGGACCTCCGGGCGGACCCGGTGGACCTGGCGGACCTGGTCACCCAGAAGGACCCGGTGGCCCGGGCGGACCCGGTGGCCCCGGCTCATGGCATGGGGATCCCCAGCGTGGCTACTTCCACGGGGCCCCGTGGGGAGACGGACCCGCCCCTTGGGGACCGGGTGCGCCGCCGCGGCCGGACTGGGGCCGACCGCTCCCGCCGCCCGGGGGGCAATGGGTGGATGGCCCAATCAACTACTGGGGCTACCCGGAAACGCCCGTGTGGGATCGCGGGTTCAACCAGTGGGGCTTCTGGTTCTTCGGGGTTTGGATCCCGCTGTAACAAGGCCTGTTCGCACGACGCCCGCTTCGCCGGTTGGTGAGGCGGGCGTCGGCACGATAACCAACTCGTCTTGCATTGCAGGTGTCTTAGTTCGCGGCGGTAATGTGCGGTTTGATCTCCTCGATTACCCACTGCGCGTAATCCATGTAGGCCTCCGCCCCGCTCAGTCGCGGCGCCGGCACGGAGCTGAGAGTCAGGCCGAGTTCGGTGAATCGGCAGAGCTGGTCAACGACTTGTTTGCTCATCCCGGGGCGATAGCTGGGGTCGTCGGTCGAGACGTGGCCCTCGCCGATTCTGCCCATGCCCAGCGGATACATGACGTCCAACGGCCTGCCGACGTGGACGCCGGTCGATCAGCCCGGTGACGGCCCGCAGATGACGGTGCAGCAGTCACCCCCGCCGCAGTGGCACCCGGTCGAACTGACGGAGCCCGGTCCCGGCACGCAGGTGTGGTGAGAACCGGACCCGTGCCGCAAAGCCGCGGGCTCGGCTGTGAGTACTGGCTTGCCCAGGTCGCTGCGCGGCTAGCCCGATAGCACCAGCCCCGAAACCGCGACCGGGGCCGGTGGCTTTTCCGCCGGTGCGCGCCATCGGGCCAGCCCATGGTTTTTGCCCCCGACCCGGTGCCACCGCACAGCCCCCACGCGCGGAGGGCCGCCATTGCTGGGCGCCGGGTGAGCGGAATCACACGGAAATATTTCCATGCATAGTTGACCGAAGGTGTAGTCAGTCGACTACACTTTGCAGGTGTAGTCAGTCGACTACACTTTGCTGGCACGTCAGGGACTCATCCAGGGCCCGCCCCCGACACCGACAACCATCCCTCAACAAATGCCCAGCGCCACGAATAGCAGGAGGAGTCCAACCATGAAGAAAACAGTCGCGAGCGCCCCGATGACCGGTCTCGGAGCACTGGGCGCCGCGGCGGTCACCGGTAGCGCCACCGCCAAGACCGATAGCTACAGCTCTTGCTACGGCGACGATCACAGCATCAGTCGCAGTTCCGACTACTACTGGCGACGGTGGCAGCTACCACAGCCCAACCGACTGCTGCGGCCATGGCTACTGCTACAGCAACGGCTGGGGCGACTAATAGAGACACGTCATGAAGGTGTTCGTAGATCACCGACCCTGCCGGGTCGCCGTCTTGGCGTTGCCGATGGCGATGGCTGGACTGGGCGTGGGCCTCGCTCACGCCGACGGCAATCAGACGTACACGCCTCCGCAGTGGGTGACCTACTGGACCGTGCCGATCGGCTCGCGCGTCACTTGCTTCAACCCAGACGGCAGCTACCAGATCTGCACGTCGATGGGAACACAGGGCAACGGACCCGGAACCTGCGTCAACTACCCGGCTCCGCCCGCGCCTGCCAACCTGTTCCCGATCAACCCGCCGGTGCCGGGGCCTCCGCCCCGAGATAAGGAGATCGATGAAATGACGCCTCTATTGGCGCCGGTCGGGTGGGTCGACCTGTACCCGGGCTGGCCGAACACGAAGTGGACGGGTGATGACAGTGGCCCGTGCAAGCAGGAGTTCGAGGACGGTCGCTACGAGATCAGGGCCGTGCGGCCGCGCGGCGAGAACCGGTTCGCCGCCGTGTGGTGCCCGTACTCGCTTGGCGATGTCCAGTGGGTCCACCCGTCGACCATCGAGCTGCTGGCCTGGGATGTGGAGCACGGGGACTGCACCATCGCGGTGTACGCCCACCGCCGGGCGAACGGCCGCGGCGTTAAGGAAGGAGCCTGAGATGACGCAGGAGCAGGAGCCGTTGAGGCGAAACCGCAGCCACGTCCGCCTCGGTGAGACGTGATTCCTGTACACGCACCGCCCATCCCGACCGTGGCTATCGCTGTCTGCCATGACGGCGACGGTGGGTTTCGTTACCACGCTGTCGGCGCGGAGCAAAGCTGGCGGGGCCGGGTGGACGCGCCCAGCAAAGAAGCGGCCATCTTCAACGCGATGGCCGCTATTCGTGCCGACGCGCCCGGGATGGACCGAGTTCGCTTCCTCGTGTCACTTCCAGGAACGAGTCCGCTGTGGCGGCACGCACACGAAATCGCCGTCCTACTGTCCGGCTCATCGGTCGAATGGCCGGGGCTGACCGATCTGCCGTTGATGGAGGCCGCGAGGGCCGGTTTCGTACCGCCCAAAGTGGAAACGCCGTGGCCGGAAACGGCACCGCGCCCGCCGGGGATGCCGCCAGCTCCGCCTGACGTATCGCCCCTGTGCTCTCAGACTCGCTAACCCCGCGAGGCGTCGGCCAGTGGCTGCACGCCAAGAACCGCCTCATTGACGGCGAGCGCCGGTCGAGCTGCTCGCCGAGGACCACTACGAGAAGGTTCGCAGCGCGGCCGAAGCCTTCGTCGACGGCTCATACGTGTGAGATCCGTGGATAAAACAGCGGCAAATCTGATCGACGAAACCATCCAGCCGATCCCGGTATCCCATCTGTCCATTGACCCTTGGCCACCAGGAATTGACGAACAAACCGGTCACAGGGCACCGTCACCACACGGCCCACGACCGGGCAATCCCGGTCCCATGCCCCTGGCAAGCAGGTGGTCCTATCACCCTGGCAAGCGACAGCCACTAGCCGAAGCTAGCCGTCGATGACCTCGATGTCGCGCATGCGCGGAGCCTAGATCCGGGTGCCACAGGCCACACTCACCTTGGGGTATGGGGGCGGCGACGGAACAGAATGCCTGTTCACGACCTACCCCGAACTTTCAACCGCAGTTGAAAGTTTCACCTTCCCGGCTGCCGGCGTGCCGTCGCGCTGGCGCAGTTCCAACTAACTCGGCGACACTAGGTGGGTGTACGTTGCGAATTCGCGAGCGGCTGCTTGCGAGCCCGACTGGAAGATCGACCGGGTCGAAAAATGCAGAAAGCCGGTCGAGCCAGCCGATCCAGGCCCGATCCACGCCTGGCTCTACTCCGCCGACAATGGTCCCCCAATCCACGCATGGCTCGACGCGCCGGGAAATCAAGCCCGCTTGAGGGGCTGGATTCTGAGGCAGCGTGACACGGCACTTATTGAGGACGGCGAGTTTGTCAGGGCCGCGTGCGGCACGCGCCTCCAGGTGATTTATCGGAGGTCGTTCGATGTGACCACCGAAGCCAACGTGTGTCCTGAGTGTGTGTCGATGGCCGGTTTGTGGCAAACGGACCGCGCCGAGTATGACCGACAGGTCAAGGAACGCCACGAGCAATGGGCTGAACGCGACAGGCGTCGAGGCCAGAGCCGAGGGGAATCGTAATGCTTCACAACCCAATGACTGCGCCGACTTGGAATCTGCAGCCCGGCGACATTTTGGTGAGTGAGCAAATCCACGGTCAGTATGGCGCCAACCCCCAAGCTGGAATTTCGAGATCGAGCTCGATACCCAACGCACTCGTCTACTCGGACCACGACAAATCGGCTGCCAACAGCTACGACTTCGATGGATGGGACGCCGCAAAGCAGGTTTCTCCTACACCGCCCGAGGGCGAGGGCGAAACCCTTGGCCTGGAAGGCATATCGCAGTGCGAGAGGCCAAGCCATCACTGCCCAGTATCTGATTTTGTCCTGTAGGCGATTTGGAGCCGTTGTTCGGGTCGCTGCGCTTCGGCCCGCAGGGCATCGGTGTAGTAGGCCCTATCGGCCTCGGTTAGCGGAGGCTGGACGATGCTCCGGGGCCACAGGTGTCGGGCGCGAACGACGTCGGCCTCGGTCGCGTAGACGATGACGGTTACCTGCAGCGCCAGCCATGCGAGGAGCCCGAGAACGACGCCGAACAATCCGGCGACGGCCTGAGCGTGGCGAAGTTGGTGGGCGATTACTATCCCGGCCGCCGTGAGCAGGATCTGCCACCCCAATGCGCTGATCGCAGCGCCGAGCATCATCGACCGGGTCGACACCTGCCCGGACGCCGCGACCCGAAAGAGGATAAGAAAGAAGCCAAAGCCCAAGGTGGTCCCGACGGCAAGGCTGACGATCCGCGCCGGTAGACCGCCAAAGCCCAGCGATTCCGCGATCCCCGCGGCGGTACCGGCAGCACCGGTGACCACGACGATGAGGCCTAGCAGCAAGAGCAATGTGACGGTCCGCACGTAGCGAGGGAAGAAGCCCGGCCGGTCGACCTTGGGCACGGCCCACACGGTGTTGAGCGTCTTCTGCATGGCATGGGCGAACCCCCGGCCGCCAATCAGGGCTCCCGCGATTCCGATCATCAACGAGGGAAGTGTGCCGCTGAAGGTTTCCACACCGAGTTGGTCGTGGATCTGTCCGCCGACGATGGGGAACTCGGCGAACGCCGAATTCACTGCTTTCTGGTGTAGTTCGGGATGGCTGCGCAATGCCACGCCCAGGACGGCGGTGAACGCCAACAGCAGAGGAAACGTCGCCAGGAAGGAGTAATAAGCCAGCAGGGACACGAGGTTTCCGGCTTCGTCGTCACCGAATTTCTTGATTACTGCCACAGGGAACCCGATGACGGTGTGCCGCTGTTGCCAGCTGTCGAATCTACGAACGATCCGCTCGATCGGATTTGACGGTGGCACGGCCTCGGGTCCGTGATCGGCTCTTCCATCATCGGTATCGATCATCGTTCATCCTTCCGCCGTCTGAACCCCTTCGCAGTTGGGTACCCGAGAACCCAACCCTTGCACCGACAATCGTCGCCCAGTTCGGACTGCAGCGAACTCGGCCACAGCTTTTCCTGGGGCGTGCGGTCTAGCCAACACGGCTTGCTGATCGACAGCCTTTGTGGTTTACCCAAATTTGGCGTCAGCGTGCTCTGTGCCGCGGGGGGCCTGTGACCGCTCGCTGCACTCGGCCGTGTTGGCCGTGACCCGCTGGAGCAGTGCGTGGAGTGTGGCTTGTTGCTCGGCGTCAAGGGCAGAAAGCACCCGTTGTTCTGCGGCGGCTAGTGCGTTTTGTACCTCGGCCAGTCGGCGCGTTCCTGCCGGCGTGAGGCTCACCGTGTGGCGGCGCCGGTCTTGCGGGGAGCGTCGGCGCTCGATGAGATCCGCGGTTTCGAGGTCGTTGAGCAGGCCGACCAGGTTGGTGCGGTCGACCCGCAGCGCCTCGGCGAGGTCGGACTGGCTCTGCTCTCCCACGAGGTCCAGAAGCGTGAGCGCGATGACGTGGCGGGGGCGCAGGTCGAAGCTCTCGACCTCAGACTCAGCCTCTGCACGGATGCGCCGTGCAACCAGCTCCAGCAGTGGTCCCGAATGTCCCCGCGGCTGCAAGACGATCGGCAGCTGGTCCATCGAGGCATCGTCCATAGGACCAGGATAGCCCAAACCGAGCCGACGATATGTGACAGACAAGCCATACGTATGGTATAGATCATTTGTGATATACAAATGATTTGTGGAGGATAAAGTCAGGACGAATCGACGAACTTCGATGTCGGCGGCGCGGCGCCGGCGTCAGCGGCACGGTCGCACTTTTGGCCGTGGTCGCCGCGCCCCCCGGGTCAAGTCGGTGGATATCTCCCATGCCGTGTTGTTCCTCGGCTCCGACGACGCCCGCTACATACCGGCGCCAGCCTCCCCGTCGACGCCGGCCAATTCATCAAGTGACACACCACCAGCACCGACACACACACGAGAAAGGCAACAGCAGTGAACGCATCAAACAACTCCGCTCCGACCGATTCCCAAACCCCTAGGAAGCAAAGGACTTCCATCAAAGGGGTTCCGGATCCGAGTGTGACCATCCGGCCGATTCCGATCGACCGGCTCGACCTCTCGTCAAAAAGATTGGCCGTCGTCGGCGGGACTAACGGTCTCGGACGAGCCATCGCTCAACAAGCCTTAGCGCGCGGTGCCGAAGTCACCGTGGTCGGGCGAACGCTTCGCGACGATCCGGCTACCCGGCTGACGTTCGTGGCGGCCGATCTGTCCTCGATGAGACAGGCCGTCCGGGTGGGCCGCGAACTCCCGGCGGAATCCTTCGACGTTGTGCTGTTCACCAGCGGAATCATCGCCGCCAAGACCCGGGAGGAGACAAGCGAACATGTCGAACGCGATGTGGCGATCAGTTACCTGAGCCGTCTCGCCATACTTCAGGGTCTGAGCCCCAGACTCGGATCAGCACGCGACGCCGGTGCACCCAGGCCACGGGTGTTCGTCATGGGGTCCCCCGGGACGGGTGAGATCGGAAACCCAGATGACCTTAACTCTGAGAAGAACTACCGATCCATGGTGGCGCACGGCAACACTCTCGCCGGAAACGAGATCCTGGTACTCGGAGCGAAGAACTGGTTCCCCGGTCCGGCATTCTTCGGATTGGGCCCCTACCTCATCAAAACCGGCATCCGAAGCAACCTCTTGGGCGACGGCAGCATCACTCACAAATTGGTCGAGACCGCTATCGGCCTCTTCATGCAATCCTCTGAGACCTACGCCAAGCGGATGGTGCCACTGCTGTTCGCCCCGGAACTCGAAGGCAGGACCGGGCTCATGTTCGGCCACAAAGCCCAACCCATCAAGCCGACTGAAGGCCTCGACAGCATCTACATCCATCGCTACCTGTCGGCCTCCGACGCCCTCTTACGACGCGCACTCAGCTGACCGCAGGGCGAAACCCCGAACTCCAAACCTTCGACACCTGGCTGATCCAGCACAAGACCCAGATTCCGCTCGACTGAATTCCGAATTCCCCCAACTGATTCCGACACGATTGGCGCCGCGTACCGCGCGACGTGAATCAAGAGAGGCAAATGATGACCTGCTTGGCAACGAGTGATGCGCAGCCGCACTTCCGTGGCAGCGAAATGCTCATAGTCCACGACATGTTCCGGCGGGAGTTCGCCCTGATGCCCGGACTCGTCCGCGGCGTCGCGGCCGGTGACCGCGACCGCGCGCAGATCATCGGCGATCACATCGACGGTGCCACGAGCGCCTTGCACACTCACCACGTCCTCGAAGACGACAACGTCTGGCCGTTGCTGCTCGACCGCTGCGGCGAATCAGTGGCTCCGCTGGTGAAGCTGATGGAAGGCCAACACCACCAGATCGCCACGCTGATACCCCAGGTCGACGAGGCGTTGACCGTCTGGCGCGACAGCCCCACCGTCGAATCCCGCCAGGCGCTGGTCGACGTTCTCGACCGGCTGATCCCGGCGTTGAAGGAGCACCTGAGCACAGAGGAGGACCGCGTCGTGCCGCTGATGGAGCAGCAAATCACGGCGGCCGAGTGGAACGAGTTCCTGAAGAACGAATCGGCTGCCGTCGACCCGCGCCATCTCCCACTCATGCTCGGAATGCTGATGTATGAGGGCGATCCCGAGAGCGTCGAACAGGTCATCGCCGCCATGTCCGCCGACGCCGGCCACGCTGTCAGGCCGCTGGCGGCGCCAACGTTCGCGGCCCACTCCCAGCGGGTCCACGGCACCGCCACCCCACCGCGCAGCACCGAACTCTGACCACGACGCGATGGCGCGCGCGGATGGCTGGAAAAGCGGGAGGCACAGGGTGTTTCGAGTGTTCAAGACGGTGTGGATGCCGCTGCTTCTGGTCGTCGTGGTCGCGCTCGGCGCCTACGCGGTCGTCCGCATCCGCGACACGATCGGCGCGCACGAACCGGCGTCGGCCGGCGCAGGCAATGGTGACGATACGAAGCCGTTCAACCCGAAACACATCGCCTACGAGATCACGGGGTCGGGGGGCAGCGTGAACGTCGACTACCTCGACGAGAACGGCCAGCCGCATCGCGTCGACGCTGCGGCGTTGCCGTGGTCCTTCACGATCGTCACGACGTTGCCGTCGATGTCGGCCAACGTTGTCGCTCAGGGCGATCGCGGAGTCAACGGCCTTCGGTGTCGGGTCGTCGTGGACGGCCAGGTGCGCGATGACCGCAGCGCCGACGAATATCAACCGTTCATCTACTGCCTGGTGAAATCCGTATGAGCGACGCGCACTCTGCGCCACGCCGCCCGATCGTCCCCTGGCTGATCCGGGTCCTGTCGATCCCGATCATCGTGTTCTGGGTGCTGGTCGCGGTGGGCCTGGGCCTGCTGGCTCCGTCTCTGGACGCCGTCGCGGACAAGCATTCGGTGTCGCTGGCGCCGCAGAACTCGCCGGCATTTCAGAGCATGATGAACATCGGTCACGTGTTCAAGCAGTTCGATTCGGATTCCACGGCGATGGTGGTCCTGGAGGGGCAGGACAAGCTCGGCGACAGCGCGCACCAGTTCTACAACCAGATCGTCGCGAAGCTTCACGCCGACCGGGGGCACGTGGAGAACGTCCAGGACTTCTGGAGTGACCCGCTGACCGCTGCGGGCTCGCAGAGTCCCGACGGCAAGGCCGCCTATGTGCAGGTCTTCCTGGTCGGTGCTCAGGGCACCGGCCCCAGCAAGAAGTCGGTGGCCGCCGTGCGCAATATCGTCGCCTCAGTGCCTTCGCCGCCGGGGGTGAAGGCCTACGTGGCCGGCAACACCGTGCTGAATGCCGACGTCAGCGTCGCCGGGCACAACAGCCTCCAGCTGATGGCGGTGGTGTCGATCGGCGTCATCTTGGTGATGTTGCTGATCGTCTACCGCTCGGTCGTGACCGCGATTCTGGCGCTGGTGATTGTTGGTATCGAACTCTTTGCGGCGCAAGGCATCACGGCCACCGCGGGCAACTTGAACATCATCGGTCTGACGCCGTATGCGGTGAGCATGGTCACGATGCTGACCATCGCCGCGGGAACCGATTACGTGATCTTCCTGCTGGGCCGATATCAGGAAGCCCGGTCGGCGGGTCAGGACCGGGAAGAGGCGTTCTACACGGCCTATCATGGCGTGTCGCACGTGATCCTGGGTTCGGGGTTGACGATCGCGGGTGCGTGTATGTGCCTGACCATGTGCACGTTGCCGTACTTCAATTCGATGGGTTTGCCGTGCGCGATCGCGCTTTTGGTGATCGTGGCGGCGGCGTTGACGTTGGCGCCGGCGATCCTGGCCGTGGGGTCCCGGTTCGGTCTGCTCGATGCTAAGCGGGAGCTCTCGACGCGGGGCTGGCGCAAGGTCGGCACGGCCGTAGTCCGCTGGCCCGTGCCCATCATCGTCGTGACGCTGATGATCGCGATCATCGGCTTCGTCAGTCTGCTGACCTACGTGCCGCAGTACAACGACGAGAAGTTCACGCCCACCGACATGCCCGCTAACGTCGCGATGAAGGCGGCCGAGCGGCACTTCTCCCAAGCCCGGATGAATCCCGAGTTGCTGATGCTGGAAGCCGATCACGACCTGCGCGACCCGGCGGACATGCTCGTCATCGACCGGGTCGCCAAGAGCGTGTTCCACCTGCATGGCATCGAGCGGGTCCAGACCATCACCCGGCCGCTGGGGGCGCCGATCGAACACAGTTCGATCCCGTTCCAGATCGCCATGCAGAACTCGGGCACCCTGCAGACGGCCAAGATTCAGAACGACAACACCGCGCAAATGCTCCAGCAGGCCGACGAGTTGAGCAAGACCATCGCCAACATGGAGCACATGTACGCGATCATGAAGGAGCTCACGGCCACCACCCACGACATGGTCGCTCAGACGCACGACATACTGGACACCACCAACGAGTTGCGGGACCACATCGCCGACTTCGACGACTTCTTCCGACCTATTCGCAGCTACTTCTACTGGGAAAAACACTGCTTCGACATTCCGAGTTGTTGGTCGCTTCGCTCGGTCTTCGATACTCTCGACGGGATCGATGAGCTCGCCGACCAATTGCAGGTTATGACGAGGAGTCTCGATCATCTCGACCAGTTGATGCCGCAAATGCTGGCGACGCTGCCGCCGACCATCGAGTCCATGAAGACGATGCGCGACTTCATGGTGGCCACGCACAGCACGATGGCCGGCATCCAGGCCCACCAGCAGGAACTCGCGCAGGGCTCGACGCTGATGGGCAATTACTTCGACGAAGCCAAAAACGACGACTCCTTCTACCTGCCGCCGGAGGTGTTCAAGAACCCCGACTTCAAACGCGGCCTGAAGATGTTCGTCTCGCCCGACGGCAAGGCCGTCCGGCTGATCATCACCCACCAAGGTGACCCGGCCTCGGTGGCGGGCATCAAGCACGTCGCCGGGATCAAGGAAACCGTCGCCGACGCCCTCAAGGGCACCCCGCTGGAGAACGCGAAGGTCTCACTGGCCGGTACCGCCTCGCTCTACAGCGACATGCAGAACGGCGTCAAAGTCGACCTGTTGATCGCCTGCATCGCCTCGATGATCCTGATCTTCGCGATCATGCTGCTGATCACCCGCAGCGTGGTAGCCGCCCTGGTCATCGTCAGCACGGTCGCCGCATCCCTGGGCACCGCATGTGGACTGTCCGTGCTGCTCTGGCAGGACATCCTGGGACTCGGCTTGCAATGGATCGTGATCCCCCTGTCGATCGTGATCCTGCTCGCCGTGGGTTCGGACTACAACCTGCTCGTGGTCTCGCGGCTCAAGGAGGAGATCCACGCCGGCCTCAACACCGGCATCATCCGCGGCATGGGCGCCACCGGGCGCGTGGTCACCGCCGCCGGCCTGGTGTTCGCGTTCACCATGATGTCGATGATCGTCAGCGACCTGCGCGTGGTCGGCCAGCTGGGCATGACCATCGGCATAGGCCTGCTGGTCGACACGCTCATCGTGCGCTCCTTCATGACCCCCTCGATCGCCGCCGCACTCGGACGCTGGTTCTGGTGGCCACTGAATACCTTCAAGATCGTAAACACAGGGGATGCCGAGTCCGCATCCGACGCGAACACCGCGCCGCTGCCACAACTCGCGACGACGTGAACCTCGCACGCCGGTCTGTGAAGCTGTCGACGGCAACGTCGACAGCTTGAACGACATCGCCGCGCGCGGGCGCCGGCAAGGCCGCGATCCGTGTCTGACGAGGCGCGTCAGTGTAGGTGGGTGGCGAAGAATCTTTCGATCCGGTCCCAGGCGTCTTTGGCCGACTCGGGCTCTGGACCGATGCCGGCGACCCGCAGCAAGGGACGTAGCGCGCGGGGGCCGGCTTCGGCGTCGTTGAGGAAGGCGTGGCTGGCCGCGGGGTATTCCTTGACGTCGTGGGTTACTCCGGCGTTGTCGAGTGCTGCGTCGAGCCGGCCGGCGGCACCTCGAAGCGACGGGTCGCGGCCACCGTAGCTGGCCACGATGGGGCAGGCTCCGGCCAGTGTTTCGTCGAGGTGGCGGGGGAGCTGACCGTAGTTGACGGCGGCGGCGTCGTAACCTTCGCTGGCGCTGAGCAGCGCGAAGCCACCGCCCATGCAGAACCCGATGACGCCGATCTTGCCGGTGCAGTCGCCGGAACTGGCGAGATAGTCGCGCGCGGCGCCAATGTCGGCGAAGGCGCGGCCGTGCCCGCGGATCATGGCGGTCATCGTGGCGACCAGGCATCGTGGGGCGCTACCCGCACTGAACAGGTCGACGGCCAGGGTGAGGTAGCCGAGGTCGGCGAGGTGGTCGGCGTGGCGACGCATGACGTCGTCGAGGCCGAAGATCTCGTGGATCATCACCACGGCGGGCCACGGCCCGGTGCCCGCTGGGCTGGCCAGGTAGCCGCGAAGCGGTCGGGAGCCGTGGCGGTCGGCGGCCAGCGGGGTCAGGTCGATGTCGGTCATGGTTGGGCTTCCTTCGGTTGTGTGGCGGGCAATGTGTAGGGGCCGATGACGGCTGCACCGAGCAGCGAAAGTCCATTGCGCAGGGCATCAGCCGGTACGTCGTCAACGAGGTGGTGCATCACAATCAGGCCGTGCATGAGCGAAAACAGGGTCGCGGCAGCGGCGTTGGTATCCGAGTTCGGCGGGAGGTATCCCGCATCGCGCCACCGTCCGGCCAGTACGGCGATCTGGTCGAGGGCGTCACGGTAGCTGGCGCGGGCGTGTTCGTGTAGGACGGGATCGCGCAGCGCCTCTGCCCAGGTCTGCAAGGCCACGCGGCTCATGTCGTATTCGGGGTTGTCGGTGCGGGCGTGCAGTTCGGCCACCAGCAATGCCAGCGTCTCGGCGGGGGTCGGGCACGGGTCACGCTCAAGCAGGCTCACGAAGATGTCGCCGACGCGTGCCACGCCAATCTCGGCGCTGGCACGGATGATCTCTTCCTTGCTGCGGAAATAGCGGTAGACCGCGCTGGACGACATCCCGGTGGCGGCAATCACGTCCTCGATCGAAGTCGCGTGGAAGCCGTCGCGGGAGAAGCATCGCCATGCGCTCGTCAGGATGTGCTGGCGGCGCTGCTCGCGGGTCTTTTCGCTCAATCGGGGCATGAAGCCATGCTAAAACGGAAAATTTTCTTTGCACTATCAAGTAGCCAGCGTTGCGCCGCCTCCCGCGCCTGCGAGATCAGCGCTTCAGTCCGGCTGCGTCGGCGGGGACGTCATAGAACTTCAGCGTGAACGAGACCGCTGTGTACATCCCCATCAGGACGGTGATGTCCGTGATGCGATCATGACCGAGGACCTCGACCGCGCGCTCGTAGAGGCTCCGGGGGATATACCGGCCGGCGGCTAGGGCCGTGGCCAGCTCATAGACCCGCTGCTCCCGCTGGTCCTCCAGAAGTGTCGGCTGGCCGCAGAGCAAGGCGTCCACGACCTCGGGCGAGATGGCCAGCTCGATCGCGACCCGGTTGTGTGCATTAATCGGAAACGGCGCGTGCCACTTGCCGAGAATGACGCAGACGGCGATCTCCCGCTCGCGCTGGGTGAGCGAGTGATTCGGTGGATGAAAATGGTCCGCCAGCGGCGCCACCGCCTTGGCGAGGTTCGTATTGTCGACCCAGATCTTCGCCGGCCCTTGCAGCTCGCCCCCCTCTGCCTTTGCGAGGATCCGAAAGCCCTCCTGCTGCTCCGGAGTCATCTGGTCATATGGAGTCTCGGCGTAGCGCCCGAAGGTGGCCTGGGCCTGGTCCGTGTCCGTCGTGGATGGCGACATGAGACATCTCCTTTCGCTTGTTATGGGTGCGTCTCGCACCGTGTGGTGTAACGACCCCACTGTAAACGAAAAAATTTCTTTGCGCTATGGTCTCTTTAGGTGTAGCTTTACGACCAAACAGAAAGAATATCTTCTATTTGGAGGGATGCCTACCAACGACGTCATCGGCGCGGTCGGAGTCGGCGATGTCACTAACCCCCGAACCTGATCCACCCGACCCGGCGCCCTACCAACCGAGTTCGCGCCCCACACCACCACTGACCATCCACAACACCAACGAGATGAACGGAAGTACCCAGATGACTACCCACCCGACCCGATTCGTCGTCGGCCCCGACCCCAACGGCCGCTCGGCGGTCCTACAGCAGGGCCTGACCAACGTGCAGTCTCACGAGGGGTTCTTTTGGCGCGCCACGCTGTGGGCGACCCAGGAAACCCCCGTCGACAACACCATCGACGGCGACCGGTCACAGACCCCCGGGCTGGGCGCACAACGCGAACCCTTCCCCAACGGATTTATATGCCGGGCCTTGGAAATCCCGCCCGATAACCCCGACGCCGCCGAACACCGCCGCCTGTTCAGCGAACTGAACAAGGAGGTGCGCCAGAAGCATCTCCCCAGTGAGGCTGACGTGGCCCGCCACCCCACCATGCACCGCACCGACACCCTGGACTGCCTCACCTGTGTGCGTGGCGAAATCTACTTGGTCACCGACACCGACGAGGTGCTCATGGCGCCGGGTGACACGGTCATCATCCGCGGCGTCAATCACGCCTGGAGCAACCGGTCCAACGAACCATGCCTGCTCGTCGGCACCATGACCGACGCCACCCCACAAGACGAGAGGTATTCAGGAAATGTCCGGGATTAGCGTCGCTCGGGCTTCCCGAAGCGAAGACATCCGTGTCGCTACCGCCGTGTGATTGCTACCTGAAGCGCCTACTACTGCTCGGCGGGTGGCTGTGAGTGGGATGGGTTCAGGCTGACGACGCGTGCGATTGTGACGTTCTGGTCGTCCAAGCCGGCCTGATCGTTGCCGACATCGCCCCCCCCGCCAATAAGGAGACGCAACTATGGCCATAAGAAAACCCGACATCGGTTGCATGCGCACGGTGTTAGTGATTGGGGCATTGCTCGGCGGCGGCGCAGTCGCTGCGGCCATCCCAGCCCAGGCACAGGGGCCAGATGAGTTCCTTGATCACCTCAATAGCATCGGCATCGGCAACCGCGACGATAACCACAACTCAGACCTGGTGGGGTTCGGCCACGTTATCTGCTGGCGGCTCTACGGCGGCGAAGCGCCGGGCCAAATCACCGAAATGGTAATCACCAACTCCCGTTCCGGTGGCGGTCCGGAACTTACCCGCCAACAGGCCGAAGCCGCGGTGGGCTTTGCCATATCCGACCTATGCCCGGATGCAGCGCCGGACTAGACGGCGCCTCTGCGCCAACCGCCTTCGCCCACGTTTGGCGACCTGCCAGAGCAGGACCACAGCTCGCCCTGGAACGACGGCGGCGATGACGGCACTCAGCGAAGGCCGAGCGAGGCCCGGACGGGGATCACCTTCCCCTCCGGGCCTTCTTCGTATCTGGTCAGCTCCGCTCGACGCCTGGCTCCATGATCCGGTAGTTCGTCATATAGCAGTAGCGCACGACCCGGCCGTCCTCTTCGCGCAGGTGGCACCACAGGCCCCTGGCGCGCACTGGGTCCGGGTCGCCGATGGCGCGAGTCATGTCAGGCATCATGCTGTCCACGGTGCAACGATTCCCGGCCCGTGTCCAAGACCGGCTGTGGATCGCTCGATAGAGGTCCGTTATCGAGCTAGCGGAGCCCGAGGGACCGCAGCACCGCCATCTCCTTGGCGAACGGAGACTTGCGCTTGGGAGACGGCGAACGAGATGTCGAGCCTTAGCTTCGGCGCAGCACGGCGGCGGTCACGCCTAACGGCTTGTGGCGCGCGGCAGCCCGTCAATCCACCTTCGGCACGCCAGCGCGGGGCATCTCCGCCGATTGCTCGAGGCCGTCCTTGCCGGCACCCCGCGCCTCAGTGGCGCGCTGTGCGCCGGCTACCCCGACGTGTTCGACGCGCCGGACGGCAAGTTCGACGACGACACGCGTGCGCGGATTGCGTTCGCGCAGAGCTGTTGTCGGTATACTTCCCCCGGAAGCACCACCTGCCATCGAACTACACCCACTGCTCGACCGTATATATCTATGAGAGCGGCTCACCGGGGCCGCAGCGACACCGATGGGACCGGCCAATGGGCACAGCAATGCGCACTGGGCATTACAGGTTGCCCGACGGTTCGGTGCTACGGGTGGACCTTGAGATGGGGCGTTGGGTGGGCACGCTGTACACGCCCTCCATGACGATCAAGACACAAATCGTCGGCAGTGATGCTGCGGTTCACGCCTGGGCCGCCGACCTCGCGGCATAACACTCCCTGGGCATTCGGCTTAGCCGGCCGCGCTGGCAACGCAACACCGCTGCCACCTTGATGTTGTGATGGTGCCCCCGTCCTGTGCCTTGCACGACGGCGACTCACCGTCCTGTGGGCCATGCAGCGCGACAACACCAGCTACCAACCCGGATCACCACGCGTCGCTTGACAATCTCACTGAGACTCACAGTGACGATTTCTACGGGCCGGAGAGGGTTCGGAGCCGGCGGAGCTTGCCGCGTGCACGCCCGCCGGCGGGCTGTCACGAACGGAGCCGCCCAGATTTCCTTGAATCGATCTGATGACAGTCGGTTTCGCGAATTAGTTGCCGTGGCGGTAGCCGCGCTGCCAGGTCGAACACTACCGTGTGGGCCGCAACGCACCTTCGGCCATTTCGCGCCGGACAGCTGTCGGCCGCTACGTGGACATAGCCATCCTAGCTACTTAGCTTATCTACCGATAATCTAATTATGTCAGGTTAACTGCGGCATGTTCATCAGATGAATCAGCCGGGACCCCCTCGTGTCGACCTGCGCGCCAGGGCAACGCTGAACACCGGGCGGCGTCATTGTGGGAGCAACCATCAAGCCCTACACACCCGGGATCACAGCGCGAGTATTCGAGATTGTGCTGCGGGCTAGCCGGTGAAGGTCGCCGGTCGACGGAGTCGGTTGCCTCTACCGATATCTCGGTGGCGTCAGCCTGGACCTGGTTTGGGTGCGGTCGCTACGGTTGGGCGTCGGGAATCAGGGCGCGCAGCGTTGTCTGAAGCAGAAAGGCGCCGATCGCCTCCACCTCCGCTGTCGGGACGCCCTGCGTGGCCAGTCCTGCGACACCGTTGGCCACCGCCATTAATGAGCGGCGGGCAAACGCGACGTCGGTGGATAGACGGTTAAGGAGTATGCATGAGTTCGGATTTGGTTCTTGTCAGCGGCGCCTCGGGCTACGTCGCCAGCCAGTGCATTCTGCGCCTGATCGAGGATGGATACCAGGTCCGCGGCACGCTGCGGTCCCTGCGGCGCGCCGATGAGGTCAGGGGATGGCTGGCTAGGGGCCGTGGGGGCATGGACCCCGCCGCCGCGTTGTCGTTCGTGCAAGCGGAATTGACCGATGCGGCGGGATGGGACGTCGCGATGGCAGACGTGCGCTATGTGCTGCACGTCGCCTCGCCGATCCCACCGACGACGCCCAAAAACGCCGACGATCTCATCGTGCCCGCCCGGGACGGGACGCTGAACGTCATGCGGGCAGCCGCACGCGCCGGGGTGGAGCGCGTGGTGCAGACGTCGTCGCTGGCCGCGATTTGTTACGGCCGCGACAACCCCAACGACCACGTGTTCACCGAGACCGATTGGACCGACCCAAATCACCGGGATAACTCGCCCTACACCCGTAGTAAGACGATCGCCGAACGGGCGGCGTGGGACGAACTACCAAACCTGGGCCAGCAACTACAGTGGGTGGCGATCAATCCCGCCCTGGTCCTGGGGCCGGTGCTGGACCGAGACGCCAGTGCCTCGGTTCAAGTCGTGGCCAAGTTGCTCAACGGCGATTTTCCCGGGTTGCCGCGCTTGAGTTACCCCATCGTCGATGTGCGCGATCTGGCTGATTTGCAAATCCGGGCCATGACAAGCCAACCCGCGGCGGGGCAGCGCTACATCGGCTCAGCGGGGTTCCTGTCCATGAAAGAGATCGCCGATGCGTTGCGCACAGGTCTGGGCGAGCAGGCCAACAAGGTGCCCATCCGTGGCCTGCCCAACTGGATGGTGCGGTTGGTGGGGCTCTTCGACGGCGAGGTCCGCGGCCAAACCTTCGAACTCGGCAAGATCCGAAAAGCCTCAAGCGCCAAGGCGCAAACTCAGCTTGGCTGGACCCCACGCCCCGTCGAGCACACCATTGTGGACACCGCCACCAGCCTTCTGTCAGTGCAAGGCAGTTCAACCAGCGGGTGACGCAGGCAGGTGATGGTGGTTACGACTGTTACCGCTTAGGGTCCGGAGGGTCACGCCACGCGCCTTGACGGCGGGTGCCGGTAAAGTATGCCGTTTTCGTTATTCGCCTGTAGCCCAACATGTGTCTAGTCCTCGTCAGCCAACCGGAGCAGCACGTCAGCAAGAGCTGACGGTCGTGAAAGGAACGGCGAATGACTCCTGGGAAGCTCTACAAGGTCCGCGCCAAGCCGGTCGCGGGCAATTCGCCTCGACCACTCCGGGCGGACGAGTTGGTCCTCGCTGCACATAACGGAAGTGCAGGCCACCGCGGGAAACTCGGCCAGAGAGAACGGCGCGGAATAGGGGTACCTTGCCTGCGGCCCAAGCCGGTTGACTGCTGCCTCCGAAGTCGATTCATCACAGTCGGCGAACAACACCTCGCGAGCAAGTTCGAGATCGACCCATGTTGTTCGATTCTGCATATCAGGTTCACTCAGCCCCTTCACGTCGGCGGGGTTCAGGACGGGCTCGTCACGAAATTGATCGAACAGGCTCCTGCCGATGTCAGGAATCAGGGCGCACAAGTACACCAAATGCCGTACCCGTCGGCGAACCGCGACTAAGGGAATCGTCGTGCCCGCCAACGAGTGCCCCACGAGCACTACATCGTCGCTGCAGCCGCAGGGCTGTTGGCTACGGCGTAAAAGGACTAAGCCTTCTGCAGTTCGAACAGCGGAATGACCCGGCTGGTCTTGGCTTGGTAATCACCGAAGACGGGCGCCAGCTCGACGAGCTTGTCGAATAGCGCATCGCGCTCGCCACGCGGCAGTTCGCGGGCGATGACGTCGTAGGACTCGGTTCCGACTTCGACATGGGCCTCGGGTTTGGCGCGCAGGTTCTGCACCCACGCGGGATCCCTCGGCGCCCCGCCAAAGGAACCGACGATGAGCATCTTGCCGTCGATGGTGAAGTAGGCCAACGGCGACAACCGCGGGTGCCCGGACTTGGCGCCAGTCATGGTCAAGAGCACGATGTCGCCGGCAAACGGCCCGCCGACCATCCCGCCGTTGGCGCGAAACTCCTGGACGACGTTGTCGTTGAACGCCTTACGGGCCTCGGCGTCGTTTTGGAGCTTTTCTGTGTCGATTTCCCTCATCCCCCTATCGACGTTGGTGCCCCGAAATCTATTCCGATGGCGCCAGCGACCGCAGCGCGGGCAACAGCCGCTCGGCGATCATCTCGGGACGCGCGTCGAAGGCTCCAATCCTCAGGATCAGGTGTCGTGCGCCCACCAGCGACCAGGTGGTCTTACGGATTCCGTGGCGGTCGATGCAGCGTTGAGCGGCGGCCAGGATGCGCTCGCGCGCGTCGCGGCTGCGAGTGGCTCGCTGCGTGATCGTCGTGGCATGAAGTCACTATTACAAGTTACGTCAGATGTCCGGAGACACATTCGCATGGGCTGTCACCGAATTTTAACTCTCCCCCTTGACACATGGCGACCGAACTACCAAACTGACTACTGACGGATTTCGTAATCTGTCACGAATGTGAAAGGTGACGCGCGGATGACAATCGGGCAGCCCCGTCAGGTCGCGGTAGTCGGCGCTGGATTGATGGGGTCGGCGTTGGCCGGTCACCTGATCCTGGGCGGAAGTAGCGGTCCTGGCGATTCCCAACGCCGCGGTCGCGTAGTTCGCCGAGGTTTACCGTGATCGGTTGGCTGGCGCGGTGATCATCGATCCCTCAAACCCGTTCCTCCGGCACGACCACGGCGTGATGACCATCAAGCACGTCTGCGGCAAGACTTCGGGAATGGTGGCCGCAGAACTCTTCCCGAAATCGTCAGTGGCACGCGCTTTCTCACACCAGCTCGCTGAAACGCTATGGCTGGTGATACGCCCGCTGCTCGAGACGCCAGTCACGGAGCGGACCCCGTTCGTCCCGCCCAGGAGTGACTGCCCCTGGCGGCGAGTAGCGCCCGACGGGCGGGAAAGTCCATCGCCAAGCCGCGGAAGGTCGTCCGAACGGACTTCCGCTGCACGTCAACGTGTCAACATCGCAACGACCTAATCAGCTCGATGACTGCCCTCCCCGCGCTCGTCTCGGCGGCCCACAACCGCGGCAGGCATCGCTCGCGGAAACGAGATAATCACCGGAAATTTACGAGGCTCACGCGGTTTCGCAAGTGCCCAAAAGGCTCGCATGCCAAGGACCGTCGAGTACGCCTAGCGGACAGCTCCGGTGCACGCCGTGCCATTGCCGCGGTGCGGCATCGGGGAATCCGGATAAGCCGCACACCGGCATTCGCCGTGGCCGTGATCACCCCCGTGGTGTTCGCCGGGGCAGTCGGCGCCGCAGCTCCGACGCCGATGCTGCGAGATGCCACAATCACCCCGGTGGCCGTAGTCGCCCCCGCCTCGACAGACCCATTGGGCCCCAAGGTCATCGCCATCCAGCAACAGCTGGAGAGCCTCCACATCGCGACCGCCACCGTGTCGGCACCCCCGCCGACGGTCGTCATGAATTCTCTAGGCGCGCTGGGTATTCCGACGATTGCGCTGTCCGCATACCGCAACGCCGAACAAATCGTGACCGCCTCTGACCCCGCCTGCGGGATCAGCTGGAACCTGTTGGCCGGTATTGGCCGCATCGAATCAATGCACGCCAACGGCGGCGCCACCGACGCCCGCGGCACCGCGATCCAACCCATCTACGGGCCAGCGCTGGATGGCACGCTGCCCGGCAACGGGGTCATCGTCCAAAGCAACGTCAGCGGCCGAGTCACCTACGCCCGCGCGATGGGACCGATGCAATTCCTGCCCGACACCTGGGCGCGCTACGCCTCCCACGGCAAAGGCGACGACGTAGCCGACCCACAGAACCTGTACGACTCCACGCTGGCAGCTGCGCGATACCTATGTAGCGGCGGGCTCAACCTGCGCGACCCGACGCAGGTCATGACCGCGATCCTGCGCTACAACAACTCGATGTCCTATGCCCAGAACGTGCTGGGCTGGGCCGCGGCCTACGCCACGGGCGTAGTCCCGACCGACCTGCCGCCGATCACCGGACCCCCGCCCCCGCTCGGCGAGGAACACGACGAACATCCGGAGGGACTCGGGCCTGGCCTGCCGATCAACATCATGAGCCGGCCGGTGGACGACCCCTTGGCGCACACGCCGCTGATCGACTTCGGTCCATCAGTCGCTAATCAACCGCCAACGCCGTCGGGGCTACAGCCCGCGCCGCGGGAACCGACCTGCACGCTAATTTGTATCGGGTCGCAGGACCCGGCGCCACCGCTGCAGCCGCCGGGGCTGCCTGGCTCATAAACGACCCGCACCGGGGCCCGCACTAGACTCAGCCAACAGAAAATCTCGCCGTGATCAGGACACAACCGCGCCCGAGACACCTCACCAGTCACCTCATTGCCGGCGTATTCCCGCCATGATGGCCGGTCAACAGTTACCCCGCCCCGTTGGGGCTGCGCGGCGAGCAACTCGTCGACCCCAAGCGGTGATTCCTCTACCGGAGTCGGCGAATGGTGCTCACAGTGTCGGCACCAGGCCGCCGTCGCAGCGCAGTGCCACTCCGGTCACGTAGGACGCTCGCGCGCTGCACAAGAACGCGGCCACGGCGCCGAACTCGTCGGGCTCTCCATACCGGCCTGCGGGAATCTCACCCGTTGAGGATTGCTCGACGTCGGCGAGGGGCATGCCTGATTGTGCCGCGGCCGCTTCATTGATCTGGCGTGCACGGGGCGTTGCGATTCGGCCGGGCAGCAGAGAGTTGACCGTAATGCCTTGCGAAGCAAGTTCACTCGCGAGCGTCTTCAAATAACCTGCCAGTCCGGCGCGGCCGAGGTTGGACAGCGCGAGGTTGCCAATCGGCGCCACTATGCTGGTTGAGCTGATGCTCAAAATGCGGCCCCAGCGCTGCGCCTGCATGGCAGGCAATACTGACCGCACCAGTTGCACTTGGGGCTTGATCAAGGCCGCCACTGCGGAATCGACACCTACATCACCAACGTTTGCGGCAGTTCCGGGCGCCGGGCCAGGCCCATTGAGCACGAGGATGTCAATCTTACCGACCCGTTTAGTCGCTTCGCTGAACAGTCGCGCTGCACCATCGGCGGCGACCAGATCGCAACCGATACCGATAGCGTTCGGGAGCGTGGCTGCCACTTCCTCGGCGCGTTCGCTTGATCGGCTGGTCACCACGACTCTCGCGCCGTCCTCACACAGTGCCCTGGCGGTCGCTAGGCCCAGCCCTGACGTTGAGGCGCAGACGAGAGCGGTGCGTTCTGCAAGTCCAAGATCCATATCACCACCATGCTCATTAGGACCGTTCGCGGGTGACCCGCCGTGCCAGCTTAACGGGCATACTCATCCCCTTGCCCTGGTCATGTCATTTCCGGGAGCCGTGGGCCTGGGAGCATTGAGTTGCGCAGCACAGTCGTTCGGCACGTTTTAGACTTCTCGCGTGAAGCTGCGAGTAACTGCCGAGCGTCCGGGGCGCACTGGTGAAATCATCGCGACCGCACGACGTTTCGCTGCCGTCGTCATCATCGCGGTGTTGGCCGCGGGCTGCGCGCCGGCCCGGGCCGCCGGCCCGCACACCATCACGTTGACGCTGGTGCGGCACGCCCAATCGACGGCCAATGCGTCGGGCTTGATCGACACCTCGACCCCCGGTCCGGAACTCACGCCCAAGGGATGGTGTCAGGCGACGCTCGCTGCCACCCAATTAGCCCCCAATCGCTACGACGGCATCTACGCCTCGAGCATGATCCGCACCCAGGAGACGGCCACGCCGACGGCGCAGGCGTTGGGCGAGCCTGTCATCGTCCTGCCCGGGCTGCGAGAGATCGAGGCCGGCCAATACGAAGGCACACCCGAGGCCAACATCCCACAGACTTACTTTGCCGCCCCGCGGCGGTGGCTGCAGGGTGACCGCAGCGCGCGGATCCCGGGCTCCGTGGACGGCAACGAATTTGACGCGCGGTTCGACGAAGCCGTCCAACACATCTACGACAGTGCCAGCCAGAACCCGGTCGCGTTCTCGCATAGCGCGGCGATCATGCTCTGGGTGCTGATGAACGTGCGTAATCCCGACCCGTCACTGCTGACCGGTAAGCCGCTGCCGAACGTCGGCCACGTTGTGCTTACCGGAAATCCTTCCGAGGGCTGGACATTGACCGAATGGGATGCCGATCCCCCGCCGTGCTGATATTCCGACCTGGTCGCCCAAACTCTTAGCTCTTGGTGCCAACGGTAATCAGGTCGGACACGATCCGAATCCACACCGGTCGCCGGATACGGTGCTGGTCGCTAATGGCGAACCCTGCGTTTTCGAACAAAGCCCGCATCTCGGAGGGCGACGCGTTGTGCTGCGGTTTCCACATATTGGCCGAGGGGGCCTGCAGCCGCCGTTGGCGCGTGCTCAGGGCAGCGACGGCCACCAGTCCGCCGGGCGCCAGTACGCGATGGAATTCTCGCAGTGCCGCCGGCTGGTCGAAAAAGTGAAATGCCGATGTCGTCACGACGGCGTCGAGCGCACCATCGTCAAAGGGCAGCTGCTCGGCCGGGGCGCGCAACCATTGCACCCGGTTGGATCTGGCGCGGGCCTGGGCGAGCATGCCGTCGGACATGTCGACGCCGTAGATCTCGTCGGGGCGTAGTTCGCGCTCGATCCGATCGCTGAGAATGCCGGTACCACAAGCGATGTCAGCGATCCTGCGGGATCCGTGTTCGCGCAGCTGCGCGATCACCTCGTCGTGCGGTGGACGGTAAACCCACTGCTGCAAAATCGGCAGATCGTAGGCTGGGGCTAGGAAACTCCACATCCGCGTAACGGCGTCGTTGAGTCCGCGACGTCGCGGTGCCGTCATTTGCTCACCATGCCCACGCTGGTGGCCAACTCGCAGGTTTCGTCTTCTGTGTGTGGCATGAGCCTGTTCTCCGAGGGCGGAATGAAGCATTACTTAGCTAGTGTAACAACCGAAGAGCTCCGCCCCGCGGCCACGCGCTGAGACGCCTAGTGCCGACCGGGTCCACCCAGTTCGAGCACGATCGCCGCATACTCGGCCAGATATCACCATATTTGGCCACGACGATCGTCGATTGCCCACGGCCGGCCTACACGACGGAGCGGTTCATGCACTTGCTCGCATCGGCCGTGGACAATGTCGGCTGGTCGCGGATGCCGTCAGTGGACTGAGTCCGCCCGGGCTGAGCTGGTCTACCCTGATCCGGTGAGCAACGAGCGAGTGCCCGGCGGGGTGGTGCACAAGCTGCCCGCCGACCTGTGCGAGGCGCTGATCGCCAACTCCACGGCACTTGCTGCGTGGAAGGACATCACGCCCTTGGCGCGCAACGAGTTCATCTGCTGGGTCGAAGATGCCAAGCAGGAGATGACACGAAAGCGCCGCATTCGCCGAACCCAGGAGGAGTTGGAAGAAGGTCAGCGCCGGCCCTGCTGCTGGCCTGGGTGTAAGCACCGCGAGCGCACTGGCAGGTAGGGAGCAACGCCGGCGCGAATGGCCCTGTGGGGCTTACATCGACTGCGCCACAAGTATTCTCAGCTAACTTGGCATGCCGGCAACACTGCATCCCTACCACACCAGGCTCCCGTGGTTGATATAAGGGCCCCCCGTGAGGTCGTACTGTGAGTAGCCCTCGTTGACGACAGGTGTGAGTATGTTATTCAGCTTGTCGACAATCGGGGACGGAACGCCGATTTGCTGAAGTGGTATCAGCATCGGAAGCTTGGATGCGGGGATCATGTACGTGGTCGTGGTGCCGCCCAGGGAGTTCGTGACAGAGGAGACCTCCACCGCCTGTGACGGCGAGGCAAACTCGGTCGGTACGTGTAAGTAGGCGGCGCCAGCCACCGCGTTCACGTCGGCGAGCAGGTGCCAGGGACGGTCGGGGGGATTACCCCAGCCCTCGTACTGGTTGTACACCACCGCCGTGTTGTATTGGCTCACGGGCGCATCGTGCACGGTATATCCGACGCCGGGGATAGTAACGCCTGCGGGCAGGTAGGTGTCGGCCAGGCCGCGCTGAGGGTTGGAGAACTCGACGAATGTCACTATGTTTGGTGGTGGCGCGTTAGGTGCGGTAGCCAAATAGGCTTCCTCGGCGTCGATGACGATCGTGCCCTCCGACAGACCTGCCACGACTACCGGCTGCCCGTTGGCCACCGCGTTGAGGATGTCGGTGTTCAGCATGTGCTGACCGATCGCCACGGACTGGTTGGCGGTGGGTGCGGTGGGGCTGTTGATCAAGCCTGCGCCGGCTGGATAGTTCACCACTTCTGGGGTTGTGCCGGGAAACCAGTTCTCACCGATCGCCGCGTTCAGGGCCGCATACTGCGGGGCCGTCTGCCCTTCGAGCTTCTGAATAAACTTCGGGCTATACAGCGGAGAATTCATCGGGACGGTGATACGGATCTCGCTGACTGTGCCTGACTCCTGACCCAGCGGGCGTGGCGGCGACTGCCGCGCCGACATCAGTTGCCCCCCGGCACTCGATGCCGCCGTGTGATAACCGACCATCGCGGCCACATCCTGGGCCCACATTTGCTCATACATGGCCTCGATCGCCGCAATGGCGGAAGCGTTCTGCCCGAACATGTTTGAGCTTACTAGCGACAACAACTGCGCGCGATTGGCCCCGACCGCCGCCGGATGCACCGTCGCGGCAAATGCCGCCTCAAACGCCTCGGCCGTGACCCGAGCTTGAGTGGCCACCTGCTCGGCATGGGTCGCTGCCGCCCGCAGCCACGCGACGTAGCTGACGGCCACTTCCCCCATCGCTACCGACGACGGACCTTGCCACCGGTCACCCGCCAAGCCCGCCGTCACCGACCAGAACGAGGCCGCGGCTGACCGCAGTTCGGCGGCCAACCCGTCCCAGCCCGCCGCCGCCGCCAACAACGAGCCCGACCCCCCACCAGAAAACATTCGCGACGAGTTCACTTCAGGTGGCAACACCAAGAAATTCATCATCAAAATTTTTCTCGGCTCGACTATGTGGACTGTGCGTGTCTGTGACTTTGTATCTCGCGCACTTACAGATAACCACTGCGTCGTCGGGAAGACACGCGGATCTCAATGTTGACTTCGGTAGCGTCAGCACGCGCCTGTGCACGCTCAACTCCATCAGCCGAGGTCATACCTATTTACGGTGGGGTGGGCACGGCCGGCCCGAACCCGCGACCAACGGAGTATGAGACCCGAGCCAACGCGCGTCGGCGACCGCGAGAAACAGTTAGCCGATCAGCGAGCGGACGTACCGGAGCTTGGCGCCGCGTTGCGATGTTTGACCGTGTGCCCGGGTTCCTGGGCGGACCACCCGGAAGTGAACGCATTTTGCGGCACCGTGGCACCGGTTGCCGACGTGACACCGGTCCATTCACCGATCGCGTCTTCGGCCCATCGGGCCCACCGGAGGACAGCCTCGTACTGGCCCATGAGCAGCTTGCCGGTGATCGCAACGATTGGCAGGCGGTCTGGAAATGGGCCGCCAGTGGTTGCATACTGCGTTGATCTGTCAAGGATTTCAGCGAGTCGCGCCTCAGCGTCTGCCCGGATTTCCGCCACCGTCGCACGCAACTGAGCCACATCACCAGCGTCGGCGAACGCCACCTTCATCATGGCTTCGAACTCCATGCGCATCCCGGCGGCAGGTGCGTCCAGCCAGCCCCGCAACGCCGCGCGTCCCGCATCGGTGATCTCGTAAACGGTGCTACGCCGCTTGCCGGTGAAGGTGGCTTGCGAGGTGGCCAGGCCGGCGGCCACCAGCTTCTTCGGCTCTTCATAGATCATGCTGGCAGCCCGAGGCCAGAACCAGCTCAGGGTGCGGTCCATCTGCTGGGCGAGTTCATAAGTCGTAAACGGCTGGATCGAGAGCAGCCCGAGTATCGCGAACGACGTCGGGCCCGGCTGGGTGCGGAACACAAGTTGACAATACTCCGAATCGGACTATCGTAAAAGATACTCCGAATCGGAGCATCTCAGAGGAGAAGCCATGCACGACTCGTCCACTGATCCCGTTATCGACGACGGCCATCGGCGCGCGGTGGGCGCCCCGCCAGATGTCCCTGCCCTTCCGACCCGATTAACCCGGGAGTACGGCGTCCGGCATCCGTTCGTCGGGGCGGGTATGGGATTCATCGCGCACGAGCAACTTGCCGCTGCTGTCACCAACGCCGGCGGATTGGGTGTGCTGGGAGCATCGCCCGATCCTGCCGGCAGCCTGGCGGTAATGGTAGAACGATTGCGCGCCTTGACTTCTGGGCCGTTTGGGGTGGACCTCATCTGCGCCGATACCGGATTCGGGCCGGCCAGCACAGACCTGCATATCGATGTTTGCGTCCAGCTGAATGTACCGCTGGTGGTATTTCACCACGACCCGCCGCCGGCCCGCTGGGTCAGCGCGTTGCGCGCCGCGGGCATCCGTGTATGGATGCAAGCCTCCTCACCCTTAATCGCCGCGGCCGCAATCGAGCTCGGCGTCAACGGGATAGTCGCTCAGGGCAGCGAGGCGGGCGGCCATGCCCGCGGACGCATCCCGTTGCACGCACTGTTGGGGACGATCCGCGGCAAGTGGCCTGACATGCTTCTGCTGGGAGCGGGCGGTGTATCCGACGGGACCGCAGCAGCCGCCGCTTTGCGTGCGGGCGCTGACGGAGTGTGGGTAGGCACCGCCTTGGTCGCGGCCGTGGAAGCCAACGCTCATCCCGAGTACCAGCGTCGGCTCGTTGAGTCGCCCGGTAGCACATTGCGTACCAATGCCTTTGGACCCGAGTGGCCCGACCAGCCCTACCGGCTTCTCGCCACCCCCGCGGTGCGCGGTGCCGAGGCAAGCGATCGCGGTGCCGATCCGCAAACCCGCGACCCCATCGGCCGAACGCGACTGTTTCCGCATTCGGCGAACATGCCTTATGACATCCCGATCAGGTCAGCGCTGCCGCCCACGCCGGAAACCAGCGGTGATTGGGAGTCGATGGTCTACCCGGCCGGCGAAGGGGTGGGCGCAGTTCGAAGCACTGCCCCCGCCGCCGCGATCATCCGGCAGATGATGAGTCAGGCATACGACATGCTCACGACCCAACACCCGCTCCCCGCCCACATGTGAATTCAGAGGATCTCCCTATGCCAACTTTCAGTAGGGTGTCGCACATTTCGTTTTCCGTTCGTGACGCCGACGCGAGCGCCCGATGGTGGGCTGAGCTGCTCGAACTCACCGAACTCGACCGGGTCGTCGGCGATGGGTGGCGCGCCATTTTGCTCATGCATCCGCCGTCGCGGACCATCATCGAGTGCCAGCAGCATGACGGGAACCAGGGCGAGGCCTTTGATCCCCGGCGCACGGGATTCGATCACATGGGGTTCAAAGTCGACGCGCGGGCTGACCTCCATGAGTGGCTGGCACGGTTCGAACGGCTCGGCGTGGCCCATTCGCCGATCGCCGAGGCCGAATACGGTGCGGTGCTGACATTCAGGGACCCCGACGGCATTCAGTTCGAGATGTTCTTCAAAGCCGACCACCCATAGGCTTTCGGCCGTCGAACGCGCGGCGTTATTGAAAGCTCAGTGATACTGCCTCGTGCGCGAGCTGGATGCGCGAACTAAGACCTAGCTTGCTGGCGTCCAGGCGCGCGACCGCGTCGGTCATCTCCTCGGGCTGCGTCTCCCACAGGCCCGTTGAGCCCTCGACATCGGCCAGCAGCAACGTCACCGTTCCGGTCGGCAGCTCGCTCACGCCCAGGTCGCTCCAGTTCAACGGTGGCGTGTCCACCCGCGGGTCACTTGCGCTCATGCTCGCCAGCATGCCGACGTGAGGAACCGGAAACATCGGGGAAAGCCCGTACACAGAGCGCGGTGGTCCCGCGAATTCGCTCCGGTGCCGGCCGTCACGGCGGCCACCCGTCGCATAGGCGCGACTGAACTGTGCGCGCAGGCACCGCCGATAAACCGCTGGTCTGTTTCGGCGAACAACGACGTTGACTCTCTTTCGGGAGAAAGATGAGTGGGTGCAGTTGCCGGGCCCCGACAAGGAAAGAAGGTGCCATCACCATGACCACCGCCAGCCCGCCCACCTCTCCCCGACCCGTGTACACCGGCATCGGGAAGGCACTCGGCACCGACTACTTCCTACTCAGGGGCGAGTTGACCGACGACGAGCGCGGCTACCTCGAGCGCACGCGGCGATTCGTCGAAGAGGAAGTCATGCCGGTGATCAACGGCTTCTGGGAGCGCGCGGAGGTGCCCATCGACCTGTGCCGGCGACTCGGTGAGCTCGGACTCGTGGGCGATGGCCTCGACGGCTACGGCTGCCCGCCGATGAGCCCAACCGCCGCCGGTTTGATCGCCATGGAGCTCAACCGCGGGGACGGCAGCGTGGGCACGTTCCTCGGAGTGCAAGCCGGCCTGGCCATGCGCTCGATTCACATGCACGGTTCAGACGAGCAGAAGGAGCGCTGGCTCCCGGCGATGGCGCGCTGCGAAAAGCTAGGCGCCTTTGCGCTGACCGAGCCACTGCACGGATCCGATTCCGTTTCGCTCGAGACGGAGGCGCGCCGCGAGGGTGACGAGTACGTGATCAACGGCGCCAAACGCTGGATCGGCAACGGATCGATGGCCGACATCGTGGTGCTGTGGGCCCGGGATAAAGAGGATATGCAGGTCAAAGGTTTCCTGATCGAGAAGGGCACGCCTGGATACGATGCCCGCCCGATCGAGGGGAAGGGTTCGCTGCGTGCCCTGTGGCAGGCCGACATCGACCTGAACGACGTGCGCATCCCCGCCGAAAACCGTCTGCCGGGAGCGGACAGCTTCGACGCTGCCGCCAAGGTGCTCAAGGCGACCCGGGCCTCGTGCGCCTGGTCGGCACTGGGTCACGCGGTCGCGGGCTATGACGCCGCTCTCAACTACGCTTTGCAGCGCACCCAGTTCGGCAAGCCCCTCGCGCGATTCCAGATCGTGCAGGAAAAGCTGGTGCGGATGCTCTGCGAGATAACCACCATGCAGCTGTACTGCGCACGCTTCGGGCAACTCGACGACACCAATGAGCTCTCCGACACCATAGCGGCCTTGGGCAAGCTCAACAACACCGTCAAGGCCCGTGAGGTCCTTGCGGAGGCACGCAATGTGCTGGGCGGTAACGGCATTCTGCTCGAGAACCACGTGATCCGTCATATGGCGGACATCGAGGCCATCTACACCTACGAGGGCACCGAGACGATCCAGACGCTTCTCGTCGGCCGGGACATCACCGGACTGAGCGCCTTCACCTGAGCCGACGGCCCCTCGCCCGGCCCGTCCAAACCAAGCCTCCACACTGGAGGGCCGATTCGTTCGGAACCGTCGGATCAATCGTGCCGCAATCAATTTCAACGGAAGACCAGGCCCGGAGTCGACGCGCCCGACAAGCCGCGTTGCTCCGCGTCCTGCCGTTTGTATTATTCGATCGGGCACCAGCAAACCGGCCAACAAGACAGCGCCGCGATGCCAGCGAATCGGTGACGTTTATTGGCGCGACCCGAGCCAGCCCGATTGTCACGGTCGTCGCGAGACCGCAAAGGCAGTTCGGACGCCCATGAATTGCGCGCGCGACGGCTTTACTCGATCTTGACCAAGTTTTGAATCGCCCCACCGACGATGGCTGACGTGAGTACGCTTCCATCGGTGGAACTGGGGGTTTTGGGACCTGTCCAGGTCCGGCAGGACGGCGCGCCCGTCGCTATCCCGGGCGCCAAACCGCGCGCCATCCTCACGATGCTTGGGCTGCACAATGGGTCGGTTGTTCCGGCTGACACGCTGATCGAGCTGCTCTGGGGCGATGATCCGCCGCGCACCGCCGCCAAGGCCCTGCAAACCCACATCTCGTCGCTGAGGCGCACTCTTGGCGACGGCGTCGTGGTGACCGAGGGAACGGGCTGGGCCCTGGCCGGGACCGAGGTGGATGCCTCGCGTTACAGATCGGCCGCCCGACGCGGGCGTGACGCCGCTGCCGCGGGCGACACCGGCCAAGCGGTGGCCCGCTTCGAGGAAGCGCTTGCCCTGTGGCGCGGAATCCCGGAACTGCCCGATGGCCACCGCGGAACATCCGAGAAGACGCGGTGGATCGAGGGCCATGCCGCGCTGGTGGAGGACCGGGCCGATGCGCTGCTTGCTACCGGCCGCGCCGCGGAGATCATCGGCGAGCTCGAGGGCGCGGTCGCCGATGCGCCGCTGCGCGAAAGGCGATGGGGCCAGCTGATGCTCGCCCTCTACCGCGCGGGCAGGCAGGGTGAAGCCCTGCGCGCCTATCAACGGGCGCGCGCGCTGCTCGCCGATGAACTGGGGATCGATCCGGGGCCGGACCTGCGCCGGCTCGAGGCAGCGATCGTCGCACAGGACTCTGCGCTGGAAGTTCCTGTGGTACAACATCTCCCGGCTGTGGCTCGCGCCGTGACCTTCCTGCTGACCGACATCGAGGGGTCGACAGCCGCCTGGGAGGCGGACGCCGACGCCATGGCGGTAGCGCTCGCACGACACGACGAGCTCGTCGAACAGGTCGTCACGTCACGCGGAGGACGGCTGATCAAGACGCGCGGCGAGGGCGATGCCACATTCTCGGTCTTCGAGCGGCCGTCGGCGGCTGCCGCCGCCGCGATCGAGCTGCAAGAAGCGATCGTCCTCGAGCCGTGGGCCCTGCGGGATCCCATCCGTATCCGGGTGGCGTTGCACACCGGAGAAGTCGAGCTCCGCGACGGCGACTACTTCGGTCGGGCCGTCAACCGCGCCGCCCGGCTGCGGTCGCTGGCCGCGGGTGGCCAGATCCTGTGCTCGGGTGCCACTGCCGAGCTCGTCATTGACTCACTGCCCGATGACGTTGCGCTCGCCGACCTGGGGATGCGCGAGCTGCGCAACCTCGCGCGCCCCGAGCACGTTTTCGAGCTCCGACTGGAAACCGCCGACGACCGTCCTCAGCCAGTCGCAACCGATGCGCCGATGGAGCGCCCGAGCCTGCCCGCGGTGCTGGCCGGCCCCGGGCCGTTCGTCGGGCGCGGGCGCGAGCTCGAGCGACTTTTTTCCGCGTGGCAGACCGTGCTCGCGGGTGGCACGAACGCGGTGCTGATCGCCGGCGAACCGGGTGTCGGCAAGACGCGGTTGGCCGGTGAATGGTCCCGACAGGCCTACGACCAAGGCGCCGTCGTGGTTTACGGCCGGTGCGACGAGGACCTCGGTGCGCCGTACCAGCCGTTCGCCGAAGCCCTGCGTTCGCTGGTGCCTTGCCTGGGCTCCAGTGGGCTTCGGGGGCTGCGCGGTGTGGAAGCACTACTCGCATTGGTTCCCGGCCTCACCGACGTGCTGCCCGATCTGGCCCCGCCCACCAGCGCCGACCCCGACACCGAACGCTACGCACTTTTCGACGCCGTCGTCGCGCTGTTGGGAGTCGCCTCCGCGAGCGCGCCCGTCGTGCTGATACTCGACGACCTGCACTGGGCAGCCAAACCCACGCTGCTGCTACTGCGGCATCTGCTGCGCTTTGGCGAGCAGGATCGCGTGCAGGTCATCGGCACCTACCGCAGCACCGACCTCGACCGCTCCCACCCACTGGCCGCGATGCTCGCCGACCTGCACCGCGACGGCACCGCCAATCGCATTCAGCTCAGCGGCCTAGACGAGAACGACGTGACCGCCTATGTCGCCGAGGCCGGCTACGACGACGAAGAGCTGGCTCGGGCCTTGGCATCCGTCACGGGTGGCAACCCGTTCTTCCTTATCGAGGCACTGCGCCATGTGGAGGAAAGTGGCGGCCATTGGGATCCGAGCACCTTGCCACAAGGGGTCCGTGAAGCCGTCAGCCGCCGGCTTTCCCGGCTGCCGGCGGAGACGAACAAGGCGCTTGCGGCGGCCGCGGTCGTCGGCAGCCGGTTTGCCTTGGAACTGGTCGAGCACGTGGTCGGGGACGACCTCGTCGACGCGGTCGACGAGGCGTGTAAGGCCGGCATCGTCATCGAAGAGCCCGGCGGTCGCTACCGGTTCAACCACGCCCTCGTCCGGCAGTCGCTGCTTGCCGAGCTGCCGTCGGTGCGGCGCATGCGGCTGCATCAGCGCATCGCCACGACTCTCGAGGAACAACCCGGCGCCGGCGACGAGCTGCTCGCCGAGCTGGCTTACCACTACTTCGAATGTGCTTGGGCGGGAAACGCGGCCAAGGCCGTGAAGTACTGCCGGCGCGCGGCTGACCAGGCGATGGCCCGCCTGGCCTACGAAGGGGCCGCCGACCTCTACGACCGGGCCCTGCACGCGTTGGAGGAGCTTGACGACGAGCTGCCCGACCGTGAAGACCAGCACGCCGAACTACTGGTCGCGCGCTGCGAGGCGCTGCTAGCCGCGGGTGACGTCGCTTCGGCGGCGCGCGCGGTCGCGGAACTCCAAGGGGCGGCGCATAATTCGGCCCGTCTCGGGGCGTGGGGCACGTGCTTCGACGGCCAACTCTCGATGCTGATCCACCCCGAGCGTTTGGATGAGGTCGAGGCCGCGTTGGGCGCGGCCGCCGACAAGCTGTCCGGGCTGGACGACGCCGCCGGTGAAGCCAAGGCGCATACCGTCCGGGCCTCGTGCCTGGCCCGCCTCGGGCGAATCGGCGATTGCGAAGTCGCCCTGGACGACGCTCTCACGGCGGCGCGACGCTCCCGTGAACACCGCCGGGTGAACGCCGTGCTGGCCGGCGCGCCACTTGCGGCGCTATGGGGCCCCAACCCGGTTCCGCGTGCCGGTGGCCGGTGTCTTGACGTGGTGCGTCTGCTCCGCATCACGACCGACTCACCCGCGGTCGAGGCGACGTCGACGCGGTGCCAGGCCGTGTTGGAGGCGTTTCGTGGTCGCGGCGCCGCAGCGCGCCGAATGATCGACTCGGCCCGTCGAACGGTCAAAGAACTCGGCTTGCGCCATGCGCGCCTCGAAGTCGAGCAGTTCGCCGGAATCGTCGAGCTGGTTTTGGGTGATCCCGCTGCGGCCGAGCCTCATCTCCGTAAGGCCTACAACGGTTTCCGCCGCATGGGCCTCGATGCCGACACCGCTGAGACCGCCGCGCTGCTGGGCCGTACATGTCTCGCGCTCGACCGAGGCGTCGAGGCGGACGAATTGTGTACCGAGAGTGAGCGACTCGCGGGGAATGCACTCAAGGCGTCTATCGCCTGGAGAACGCTTCGGGCGCAGCTGCTTTCGCGCGGCGCCGATCACGACGAGGCTCGGCGCGTCGCCGAGGTCGCCGTCAGCTTGGCCGAACGGACCGACTTATTGGTTGATCACGGCGACGCATGTCTGACGCTGGCAATGGTTCTGGGCGCCGCCGGCGATGACGCCGGGGAGCGAGCGGCCGCGGACCGAGCAGCGGACCTCTACGAACGGAAAGGCGCTGCGGCGCTCGCCGAGGACGCGCGCCGCCTACTCGGTGAGCGCGAACTCCGGCCTGCCGCGACGCCGCCCGAAACGCCGGGCGTCGAGTTGGACAACGCCTGCGTGCGAGTGGGCGAACGCGTGGCGGCTGCTATCGATCACGAAGCCTGGGACGAGTTCGAGCGGCTGTTTGCACCCGAGGTCTTCGTCGAGAGTCGACGGAAGATCGTCGGCTTTACACAGGTCGACCTCCGATCGGGCGAGTGGCCGCGCGTGCAGAGACGTGTTCTCGAGGGGGGCGCGGCCTTGCTCAACCACGTGTTTATCGCCGTGCGAGGCGAGCGCCTGGCTCTCGCTCGGATAATGATGGGCACTGCCGACGTGAGCCCTGGGGCGCCACACGACGAATTTCTCGGGCTATACGGCATCGACGCGGAGGGTCGAATCGCGCTGCAGGTGTCGTTCGACGTCGAAGACATCGACGCCGCTGTCGCCGAACTCGACGCGCAGCACGCCCGGTTCGAGGACGAGCAACCGCAGGCGCGACGGCTCGAAAACGCGGCGAGCCAGGTTTACGGGCGCTTCTTCACGTGCTTCGCGACCCGCGACTGGGCCGCCTTGGCGGAGATGTACGCCGAAGACGTTTTCACTGACGATCGCCGCCCGGTGGTGGGCGCGGGGCTTCTCCACGGTCGAGAACTCAACATCGCGAACATGCGGGCCGTCGCTGACGTCGCGACCGACAACCTGACGTCGACCGCGATTGCGACCCGCGGTGAGCGCCTTGCCCTCATTCGCGTCTACTCCCCGACGTTTCGAACCGACGTGCTCAACGTCGTCGAGATCGACGCAGACGAGCGGATCGCGGCAGTAGCCGCATTCGTGCCCGCCGACTTCGATGCCGCCATCGGTGAGCTCGATGCCCGCTACATCGCCGGCGAAGCGGCAACCCACGCGCACACCTGGTCGGTGATCGCGAGAGGCCACGCTACGGTCAACCGGCGCGAACTGCCCCCCATGACACCGGACTGCGTGAGCATCGACCACCGCCGGGGCACATCATTCGCGCCCGGCGAGCTGACCGCATACTTCCGTGCCGGCTTCGAGCTTGACCAAAACGTCCGAACCTATGTCGAGGTTGTGCATCGGCTTGACGACCTCGGAGCGGTGTGTACACATGCGGGACAAGGCATTTCGCACGAGGGCTTCGACGCCGAGTGGCGCGGTATCGACCTGTTGACGATCGAAGGTGACAGGGTCAACCGCTGCGAGGTTTTCGACGAGGCAGACCTGGACACCGCGATCGCGAAGTTCGAACAGCTCAGCCCGCCGGCACCGCGGCTGGAAAACGCGGCAAGCCAAGCGGGTGGGCGCTTCCTGGCGCACTTCGCGGCAGGCGACTGGGACGCCATGACGAACATGCTGGCTGACAACTTTTCCAATGACGATCGCCGTCGGGTGGTGGGCTCAGGAGTCCACCATGGTCCAGACGCCGAGATCGCGGACCTGCGGGCGGTCGCCGACCTGTGGACCAGAAACGTGACGCGGACCAACGTGGCGACCCGCGGGGGGCGCCTTGTCCTCAGTCGTCTCCGGTTCGGGGACCGCGATCAAGGGTCCGAAGCATTTCGCACAGAGGTGCTCAGCGTCCTCGAGATCAACGCCGACGAGCGGATCGTCGCGATCGTCTCGTTCGACGTCGATGATATCGACGCCGCGTTCGCCGAGCTTGACGCCCGGTACCTCGCAGGCGAAGCGGCCGACCATGCACACACGTGGTCGATCATCGCCGCGGGCTACGCATCGCTCAACCGGCACGAAGTCCCAGCGTCGGCGCCGGATTACGTGAACATCGACCACCGGCTACACGCAACGATCCGGGCGGGTGATCTGACCGAAAACCTCCGTGCCGCTTGGGATCTCACGCCAGACGTCAAGGGCTACGTCGAGGCTGTGCATCGGCTGAGCAACCGGGGAGCGGTCGTCACTCATGCCGCGCATGGAACCTCTCAAGAGGGGTTAGACGCTGAGTGGCGAGGGGTCCACTTTTTGACGCTCGAAGGTGGCATGGTCAACCGCTGCGAGGTCTTCGACGAGGCAGACCTGGACACCGCGATCGCGAAGTTCGAACAGCTCATCCCGCCGGCACCGCGGCTGGAAAACGCGGCCACGCGTGTGTACGAGCGCCTGCACGCGTACTTCGCGGCCCGCGACTGGGCCGCAACAACCGAGATTCTGTCCTACGACCACTACAACGACGACCGCCGACGGGTTGTGAACGCCGGGGTCCTCCACGGTCGAGACGTCGAAATCGCGAACATGCAGGCCGCCGTCGACGTCGGGACCAAAAACATCAAGACCGTCGTCATTGCGACCCGCGGAGCGCGCCTCGCGCTCAGTCGTAGCCGGTACTCGGGGCGTGATCAGCGGCCCGAAGCATTTCGCACCGAGGTGCTCAACATCGTCGAGATCGACGCCGATGAGCGGATCGGGGCGTTCGTCCTGTTCGACCTCGACGACATCGACGCCGCCATCGCCGAGCTCGACGCCCGCTACCTCGCCGGCGAAGCGGCCGCGCATGCGCAAATGTGGTCAGTAATCACAGCTGCATTTGCAGCGCTCAATCGGCACGAACAGCCGGCGACGACACCTGATTACATCATCGTCGACCACCAGCTGCATCACACAACGATCGAGGCAAGTGGGCTGGCCGAATATCTAAAGGCCTCATGGGATCTCACGCCAGACCTGCGCATGTATATCGAAGCCGTGCATCGGCTGAACGACATCGGTGCGGTCATCACCCTTGCGGTGCATGGAACCTCGAAGGAGGGCTTCGACGCCGACTGGCGAATAGTCGAACTTCTGACGATCGACGGCGACGTGGTCAACCGCTGCGAAGTCTTCGACGAGGCAGACGTCGACGCCGCCATCGCGAGGTTTGCTGAGCTGGAGCCAAAAACGCGGCGGCTGCAAAACGCGGCAAGCCGGGCCAACGACCGTTTCATCGCGTACTTCGCCGCCCGCGACTGGGACGCTATCGCTTTGGTGCTGGCCGACGATCATTACAACGACGATCGGCGGCGGGTGATAGGCGCCGGAACCCGCCACGGTCGGGATGCCGATA
>Ga0210389_10000416_pt1 | contig 40406 bp, 25 predicted proteins | sample IncBWH28OmetaG_FD_160127 | JGI IMG/M metagenome (GOLD analysis project Ga0210389, IMG submission 160127) | Forest soil microbial communities from Barre Woods Harvard Forest LTER site, Petersham, Massachusetts, United States - Inc-BW-H-28-O ... | reverse complement strand
TGTGTTCGAACGCGTGGCGAAGAAGCCATGCGAGTGGAATCGCAAGATCGAACACAAGGAGAAAGAAAAGATGTCGAGAAAAAATTGTAATGTTCCGTTGTCGAAGGCGGTGTTGGCGGCCGCACTTTCGTTGGTCGCAGGATTTGGAGCGCGAGGGCAGTCCGATGATGCGCCTCCGGGACAATGGCGAATCGCCGGACAGAATCTGAGTAATAGTTGGAGTCAACCAGCCGAACGCACCATCAGTCCGGCCAACGTCGGCGGGCTTACGACGAAATGGGTGTTCACAACGGGCGCCGATGTTTCCGCTACGCCGACGGTGGATGGCAACGCGGTGTATTTTCCCGATTGGAGCGGCAATCTTTACGCGGTGGAGAAAGAGAGCGGCAAGCTGATCTGGTCGCACAAGATCTCCGACTACGACGGCGTTGAGGGAGCGATTTCTCGCGTGAGTCCCGCGGTCGATGGGAACGAAGTGATTATCGGGGACATTGAGAGCTCGAAGCTGGTTCACAAAGGCGCGAACGTGATCGCCGTGGATCGCCAATCGGGAACGCTGCGGTGGATGACGCAGGTGGATGTTCATCCGGCGGCAATCATCACGGGATCGCCGGTGATCTTCGACGGAGTCGTTTACATTGGCGTGTCTTCGACCGAAGAAACCCTGGCGCTGGACCCGACGTATCCTTGCTGCAGTTTTCGCGGGAGCATGGTGGCGCTGAATGAAAAGACCGGAGCGATTCTCTGGAAGACGTTCGACATGCCCGATAATGGCGGGCAGGTCGGAGGATACAGCGGAGGAGCCATTTGGCAACCACCCGCGATTGATGCAAAGCGGGGAACGCTGTTCGTCGGCACGGGAAACAACTACACGGCTCCGGCGGACGTGGAAGCTTGCCAGAACGCGACACCGCTGGCGAATTGCGTTGCGGCTGACGATTTCTTCGACACCGCGCTGGCGTTGGATTTGAAAACGGGAGCGGTCAAGTGGTCGCGAATGCTGCAAGGCTTCGACACCTGGACGGTGGCGTGCATTTTACCGGGAGGGGCAACAAACCCGAATTGTCCGGTGCCAGTCAGCCCTGATTTCGATCTGGGAGGGTCTGGTCCCAATTTGCTGGAGAATATTGTCGGGTTCGGACAGAAAAGCGGCATCTATTGGGCGCTGAATCCCGAAAACGGCAACATTATCTGGAGCACACCGGTGGGGCCAGGCGCTTCGCTGGGAGGAATTGAGTGGGGAACGGCGACGGACACCAAGCGAATCTATGTTGCGATCTCTAACAGCGATCATCTGCCGTACACGCTGGTGCCTTCAGGACAGCAGATCACCTGGGGCGCATGGAGCGCGCTGGATGTTGCGACGGGGAAAATTCTCTGGCAGACAGCCGACCCCGTTGCAGGCAGCATTGACAGGGGTTCGGTGAGCGTTGCGAACGGGGTGATGTATGCCGGCTCTAATTCAGGGCAGATGTATGCGCTGGATACGACGACCGGAAAGATCCTGTGGAACTTCGCGAGCGGAGGCTCGGTAATTGATGGGCCATCGATCGTGGACAGCACGCTCTACTGGGGATCCGGCTACCGGGAGATCAATGGAACCGGAAATAACAAAGTGTTCGCGTTCAGCCTGGCCGGCGGGAAGGAGCATGGCGAGCAGTCCGGCAACGATGACAATAATCACTCCGGCGATCACAACGGGCAAAGGTGAGGGCCTGCTTGATGGGACACATCCATGAACGATGCGTCCCTTGGGAGAGAGAATTCACACGGTGATCATCCGGATTCTGTAGCGATCCTGTGGTGAGTTTTCCTTGGTTCAGAAACCGGGGAAGTCGCGATCAACCGCGATTTCTCCGGTTATTTATTTAGCTGGTTCTTGGGTCGTCTTGTGGCTAGGACGCCGATTGTATTCTGTTTGCGTCACTCGTGGATTGCGGTGAGGTGTGTAGTGATCCCATCGAGCGGGGTAGGACTTTGCGTGTTGCCACGGTCCCTCCACTTCATGGTCGACGTTCGCGCGGTGCGAACGAAAGAGAAAGTCGGCCATTCCGGTCCCTTCGACTTCGCTCAGGGCAGACGGGATGACGGAGAAGTGCGAGGGCGGAGTAAGCCTCCATTGAAAATTCATTACGTAATGAGTGTGGTATACTCCCGCGCAACGAGTGTTCTCCACCGGGTTGACCTTCAGAGCAGGGAGACTACCATGGGAAAATTTTTGGGTTGGCTGGGCGGGATACTGGCGACCATTATCGCGGGATATGCGCTGTGGTACTGGACGAGGCCGGCGCCGACGACTACGTTTGAGGGAATGGTGATCAATGGGCCGCAGGTTGCGCCGCTGGCAAACGCGATTGTGTCGGTGGAATTTGCGAGCGGGCCGAACCGCGGGCCGTTCCATGACTTTACGGATGAGCACGGCGCGTACCGGCTGGATTTCACGGGATTGGGTGAAGTATCCGGAGTGACGATTGCGGTGCAGGCGAAGGGTTTCCAAACCGCGCAACCGGCTTCGCTGCGAAAGATCGTGGCGGATACGCACCAGGATTTTGTATTGATCCCCGAGGGAGCGGCGACTCCGCCGCCTCCACCACCGCCGCCGGGAGGGGTGACTGCTGGAGAAGCGCGGCCGCCGATGGTGGCGCGCATGCCCGTGTACGTGCAGAAGCCCGCGGCAAAGGCCTTCCGCTTCGCATTTCAAGCGAAGCAATAGGCACTGGAAGATAGAAAATCAAAAATTGAAAATCCACGGTTCAAGAGGAGCAAGGCCGGTTGACCACTTAGCCGCCGATGTTAACGATTTGGCCGGGTTGAATTGTTTCGATGTGCGACAGACATGCAGGCACGAGAGCCGACAGGTCTTTGAGGCGATTCGACTTTGCGCGCAAAAACGAGGGCGGCAATTTGTCGGCCTCTTAAATTTTGCTGGTATTCAATGCCTTGATCGACGGTAAGGAAAATATCGAATCTGGCTGCTTCTGCCGACGCAAGAAGTTCACCATTTTCGAGCCCGGCCAGTCCGGCGAAACGGGCAGTCTGACAATCGTGCGGCGACAAAGAATTCCGGAATCGTTCATCGATGCATTCGTCCAGCAAGATGCGCATTTAGGGGCGTGCAAGCAACAGGTGTTTGGCTTGTTCGAGAGCGGCTAGGGCCGATTCTCGCGAAACGGTCGGAAAACCCTTCAGAAATTCTTCGAGTGTTTCTCCACCCCCTATGTAGTCGAAGAGAGTTTGGACGGGCACACGGGTGCCGCGGAAGACGGGAGTTCCGCCGAGAATGTTCGGATTCTTGATGATGACGTCCACCAGCGGATTGTACCACGCACGGTTGCGTCGGTCGCTGGCCCGTTGAGAGACGGGAGGGGCGAGAAGAGTCGTTCATGCCGGTTGAAATCACCGGCTTGTGCGTCAGGGTGGGGAAAGATTTGGAAGAAGCTTTGTTTGCGGGTATTGCGCCGGGGCTGAAGCCCCGGCCTCCTAAAGAGGAAGAGGGAAGACCGGACCCACCCTATGCAAACGACGCATAGGGTAGGCCACCCGGGCGGAGGAGAAATGAAAGAGAGGGCAGGCCCTTCGGCTGGGCTCAGGATAAACGAGCCTGGCCCCTACATTTATCTGAGGAGAAGGGAGCGGGTGTACAATGCGCGTACCCCAGCTCATGGAGGAGACCGTGATGAGATTTCGGGGAATAGTGTGCTCGCGTGTTGGCGGTGTGGTGGTTTTGCTGTGCGTGTTGGCGTTTAGTGCTGGGGCGTTTGGGCAGACGAAAGCGGAAGCGAAGGCGAAGCCGGGGCCGGTGGATCCGGGGGTGCGCGGCGGGGCGGCAGGGGTTGGAGGGCCGCTGAAGGGAGTGACGGCGGACGAGACGGCGTTTTTTGTGGATGGTATGGCGCGGTTCGCGGAAGTGGAGAGCGTTACCGGAGGCGCGAACAACGGGCTGGGGCCGCGGTTTAACTCGAACCAGTGTTTGTCTTGCCATTCGCAGCCGGAGGCGGGTGGATCGAGCCCGGCGGAAAATCCGTTGATTGCTGTGGCCACCTTGAACGGGGCGAAGAATAAGGTGCCGTGGTTTATTACGACGAAGGGGCCGGTGCGGGAGGCGCGGTTCGTGCACAGCGCGGACGGGACAGGCGACGGCGAGGTGCACGATTTGTTTGTGATTACGGGGCGGACGGACGCGGTGGGGTGCAACATTGCGCAGCCGGATTTTCTGCCGGCGGGGAACCCGCTGACGGGCAAGGGCGGGAATCCCAACATTATTTTCCGGATACCGACGCCGGTGTTTGGGGCGGGGTTGATTGAAGCGATTCCGGATTCGGCGATACTGGCGAATATGAAGGCGAACGCAACGGCGAAGTCGGCGCTGGGAATTTACGGGCACGCGAACGCGCACTTGAGCGGCAACGTGAACCGCAACGCGAATGACGGAACGATTTCACGGTTTGGATGGAAGGCGCAGAACAAGTCGCTGCTGCTGTTTGCCAGCGAGGCGTACAACGTGGAAATGGGGGTGACGAACCAGCTGTTCACGCAGGAGCGCGATGAGACGCCGGGTTGCGTTTTTAATGCTACGCCCGAGGACACGCTGAATTTCACGCCGACTTCTCCGAGCGGGGGAAATCCGAACACCGCGGTGATTTCGGATATCGAGGCGTTTGCCAATTTCATGCGGCTGCTGGCGCCGCCAGTGCCAGCGCCTGCTACGCCGAAGACGGAGGAAGGGCGGGCAACGTTTGCGAAGATCGGGTGCGCGCATTGCCACACGCCTTCGCTGACGACGGCGGCGATGATTGCGAGCGGGTCGGCGACCAAGCCGAGTGCGGCGCTTTCGAAGCAGACGGCGAATCTTTACTCCGACCTGATCGTGCACCACATGGGCAGCGGATTGGCGGATGGGATTACGCAGGGTGGCGCGGGGCCGGATGAGTTTCGGACGGCGCCGTTGTGGGGTGTGGGGCAGCGGGTGTTTTTCCTGCACGATGGGCGGACGAGCAATCTGGTGGAGGCGATTCGAGAGCACCGGAGCAAGGGCAGCGAGGCGAATCGGGTGATTGAACATTTTGAGAGGTTGAGTGTGGAGGAGCAGCAGGCGGTGATTGAATTTTTGAGATCGCTGTGAAAGCGAACTGGGTCCGTTCGTCCGCGCGAACCGCGTTGGACTTTACGGGTTGCCATGGTCCCTCCGCTTCATGGCCGACGTTCGCGCGGCGCGAACGAAAGAGAAAATCGGCCATTCCGGTCGGGATGACAGAAAACTGCAGGAGAAAGAGGGACCCACCCTTCGCAAACGGCGCGAAGGGTAGGCCACCTGAAGCGCTCGGAGTTTGTTAGAAGACTTGTTGGAAGCCGACGTTTACTACGTCGCGGAACTTGGGCGTGCCTGGAGGCAGCTTGGAGAGATCGAGGAAGTCGGTGTCAAAGGCGTAGTTGCGGGTTGGCGGCGAATAAACCGTGCCGCAGCATTTGAAAACACCGGTGGCGTATTGCGAATAGAACAGGCTGACCATTGAACCTCGATAGTTCAGCGAGACGCCTGGCTTTCCCCAATTTTCGAGGTAGCGAAGGAAGTTGTGAACGCCGCCATCGGTGCCGAAGTCCTGAGGGACACCGGCGAATCCGGGTTGAGGGAAGTTGATGTTTTTGCCAGTGGCGATAGCGACGCGGTAGTAGGTGGTGGTGGCGACGCGGCCGGCGACGGTGGCGGGACTGGTGAAACTGTTGAGGTCGCTCCAGCTGTTGGAGAGAAGAGTGACGGTATCGCCAAGGACGGCTGATTCGGCGTGAGGATCACCGAAACCTGCACCGTTGGCGTTGTAATTCCCGAGGATATAAGCAGGTTCTTCGGCAGCCAGAGTAAAGCCGCCGAGACCGTTATCGGGGCGAGTGGGCAGATTGCCAAGGGTGCCGTCGATGAGTCGGACACCATGGCGCGGACCGGAAACCCAGTTCGGCCGTGCAACAGCGAAGCAGGTAACGGTTTTATTCGGGAGGCTGCCAGGCTGAGCCACGCCAAATCCCAAACCCATGTAGTTGGCTGAGTAAGTATCCAGGATGCCGTTTCCGTTCACGTCTTCGCCGATGTTCAGAGTTTGATCGGGGATTCCGGCGGCGCTGCCGGGATTGATGACATCTTCATAACCGTATTCGCCGTTCTTGGTGCCCGCCGTAGGACTTGCGATCATGCCGCGGCGATCCGAGAAGTAAAGGATGTAGCCGTTCTGGGATGTAAATTCGGTGTTTGCACCTGAGGCGCCGATGGCACCGGAGAGCCAGAGCCGCAAATTGTTGACGTCGATTTCGACGAGGTTGAGAACGCCGCCAATGCTGCAGTTAAAGGTGGCGCGCTGATTCTCGCGGAATTCGCCTTCGCGAGTTTCGTACATGTTGATGGGGTACCAATTGTTGCGAGTGAGCGCGCCGGTGACGACGCTGTTGGTTCCTGGATCCAGCAAGAGTTCCGCGGGGGAGGCAACGCCATCGCCGTTGCGGTCGGCCTGCATCTGAAGGAGCAGGATAGCGTTGGGGTGAACGGTATTGGGCACGCCGACAGTGGGAGGAGTGACTCCGCGTGCGAAACCCAATTGCAGCCATTCCTGGGTAACCGGGACGAAGGTGCCGTCAGCCCGGCGAAGCTCGACGCGCAGATAACCATCGAGAAGATTCCAGGGCTGGACAACCGTGGTGGTGCCCGCGACCTTAGTAGTGGTTGGAGCCAAGACGGGGGCGGTAGCGGGAACGAGGGTGGTTTGGCCGGCGGGAGGAGTTGCGGGAACGATGTTCCAATTGTTTTCGCCGCCGGGACCCACACGAGCTGTGGTGACTCCGCCTTTAGTATCCGTGGTTAGCACGCCTTCAGCAAAATAGGTATTGCCGACTACTCCTACCACGGGAACGCCGTTGGTGTAATCGGGGGCGGCACCGCTGGTCTGGAGATTCGCCAAACGGATATTTTGCGCGTCGCCGGCGCCGCCGGGCAATTCGGCGGGATCGTCCGTGAGCAGTACGTGGATCTGGGCCTGATTGTAAAGGCGAGATTCGCCAACGAGAGAAGTTGTAGCTTCGCCGGGGAGAGGACGCCGAACAATTTCAATGGGGCCGACGCCGGGCTGAACGAAGGACAAGGTGAGCTGCTTTGCACCGGTAGTGCCGCTGAGAATCATGCCGGCGTAGGTGGAGGTGGAAAGGGAATTCCAAATGGGATTTACGCCTCCAGTCCCAGTGGGTGAATAGGTTGCGGTCGGACCACCGATAGAACTGCCGTCATTCGGGTTGACAGTGAGGTTCCGGCAGGCGGGTTGCGCGCCGTCGCAGCCACTCGGGGCAGTCGGGACCATAATGTTTCCGGTGCGGCCCTGGGCGGTGGTGCTTGCGCCGTTAGCCAACTGGTCGCGCACAATGTCTCCAGCGGCGCGGATGGGACTGTGGAAGGTGAGCGTGGCACCGGCGCCTTCGGCGAGGAAAAGATTGCCGTTGGTTTGCACGCGTCCGGCAAAATCGAAATTAGGACCAGGAAAATAGCTGAGGTCGCTGTCGGAAAAAACACCAAACTGAAAGACGGGGATTTGCGCCACTTCGACGTTGCGGATCAAGCGAGCTTCATCCCCCGCCTGGCTGTCGGCGGTGACCTGCAAACTCAAGCGAACAATTCCGGCTTCCAACCCCGCGTTGGGGCCGCTGCTGATGGTCTGAACTGTGGTTGGTGGGGCGACGCAGCCTCCTCCGACGCCCGGCACGGTGAAGACGTACTCGGGATAGGTGCTGCCGACGGCGGATTGCGGAGGCGGAGCATTCTGCAGATTGGCGATGTCGCAAGTGGTGGGAGCGGCGACTTGAGTATAGAGAAGGGAAAGATCGGCCATCATCTTTTCCATGCCGGCTTCCGCGCCATAGTAGGCAGCGGTATTGCCGGAGTCGGCGGCCTGCAGGTGTTGCTCGTGGTTGACTTTGTAAACGAGAGCAACGGCCATCGCGGACATCAAGGCGAGCATTAAGAGGACAGCGACAAGAGCGACGCCTTTCTGCGACTTAGGCGCGATTTTTGCGAGTAGAGCGCGTTTCATAATGGCCCCTTATCCGTTCGAGATTCCTAGTTGTATCTGTCGCGGAAACTGAGATTTCTAGGACCGATCGAAGTCGTCAAATTGATTCGAAAAAAGTTACCATTCGGCTCCGGGCGGACAGCCCTGGCGGTCACACTGATATTCACTTTGCGAATCTGGTTGGGTTGGGACACCGGTGGCAGGCCAGTGACCGCGTTCAAGGAGTTGGAAGTTAAGGCGTTCGTGATGGGGTCCACGATGTCGTAAGTGAACTTCATATCTTCAATGTGTTCGGCAATGGGAATCGGAGCATGGGCGCCGACCTGGCGCATGATTCGCGCGTCGGGTCCGCTGGGGCCCGCGAAGGGTTGAATGAAATAGGTGACCATGACGAGGCGGGAAACCTGGGTAGGAGGATAAGTGGCCGGATTGGTGCCGGGAGTCGCGAGGGCTTTGATGTTTCCCGAGGGCGCTGCCAGCTGGTTGAAATTCAGGGGATCGGAGCCGAAGGTAATCACAGACCCCCCCACGGCAGTGACTACTCCGACGGCGGCACCGTAGGCATTCTGCAGAAGCATGACATCACCCGGAGTGACGCCGACAGCGGGATCGGTGGGTGCGGGAAGGGTGGCGACAGGCATGGTGAGGCTGCCACCGTTGGGATTAATCACGGCGGCTTGAAACGCCGACCAATTCAACGTGGGATCCACATAGACGACCTTGATGGCGTCGCTCGGCTCGGAAATCGTGGGACCAATGGCGTTGCCGGGAGTTACTTTGTAGAGAAGACCCTGGGTGAAGGGGGCATCGGGTGCGGTATAGCAGAGGTTAGGATCACAGGCAAAGTTGGGATCGATGCCGCCGGTGACGAGGGAAGGAATGGGAATGCCGTTCAAGGGAACGCCGGTGCCTGCCTGCGAAAGGTCTCTGGTGATCTGGCTGAGAGCGGCACGGGCCTCGGTTTGAATTTCGGAATATTTCAGGGAACGCGAAGAGGATTGCACTGAGCTGGTGAACATCAGTACAGCAGCAGTGACGATGACGACAGTGACCGCCAGGGCGATCAGCAGCTCGATCATCGTGAAACCCATCTGGGAGCGATTTGAAGAGCGGTGCATAGATGGCCTCTTATTGAAACCGGGAGATGTAACCGATGACGGTGTAGTTGCGGATGCCGCGTACCGTGGAGTTCACTTGCACAGTGACGGTAATTTTGCGGATATCAGGACTGGTGTTCCCGGTAGCGTCGGTCAAGGGTTCAATGAGAATCTGGCGCTGAAGATTATTCAGAGGAATGATCTGGTCATCCGCAGTGCCAATGATGCCATCAGGTCCCGGGAGGATCTGGCGGTCCAGGATGGCGGTTTGCCCGGTGCTGCCTACGATGCCGTTCGGGCCGGCGAGAAAGAGAGGCTGAAAACCGCCGAGGAAAATGCCGCCCCGGTTGGTGTTCTGGATGCCAGCCCAGCCGATCGTACCGTCATTGCGCGCTGTGTAGACGGCCTCCAGGGCTTCACGGGCTTTCTGTTTAGCGACCAAGTCTTCGCGCGTGTATTGAAGGAAGGAGAGCGACTGCGCGAAGAGGCCGGCTAGCGCGGCGAGGCCGACGATGAGAATGACTGAGGAGATCATCGCCTCGATCAAACCAAAACCGGCATGGCGCGAATGGATTCGCATCCTGGCCGACTGAAAAGGTGAGCTCACTGGGTCCATCCTGTGGCTCCGCCGGCGAGTTTGGTTAGCGTCCAACCCTTCGTACGGCCGGTGGAGCCATAAAGAGATACCGCCCTGCTGGAGAAAAGATTGGTCGGCTGCGCGATGTAGACAACGCCGTTGTTCAACCGGTTTCCCGCATCCAGGGCCCGGCCGTCGGGCTCGAAGTAGATTTGCGTGCCGCCGCCGCCGTTGCCGAGATCAAAATCGATGGCATTGTTGCCTGAGCCGAAGCCGTCCGGGGTGGTAAGCGCGCCGGTCGGGATGCCTGGAATAACGAGAAACTGCATATTACCCGGAAGGGTGAGAGGCGGCTGTGCCGGCTGAAAGGCCGGGGCACTGTCGGTAATTGTTGCGCCGATAAGGGCGACTGTTCCGACATCGACTTGGATCGTGTTCGGTGCGTTGAAGGTTACGCGATAGATACGGCGTTCATCCACGGCCCGTTCATGGGCTCGGCGCATTTCACCGAGGACCAATTCCATGCCTGCGTTCGACCTTGAGTTGTAAATCGAAGGCATCAGATTGGCGAAGGCAGCTGCAGTCGCAGCCAGTACGATCGTGACCACAATCGTGATTTCGAGCAAAGAAAAACCGGATTGGGTGGACCGTCGGGCCGAGGCTGGGTAATTTGTACACATACAGAGGCTAAGTCTCCTGACCTGCTGTCCGTGAGAGGATGCAATTTTGGAATGTTGAGCGCCATGGTACGGAGGGACACTGTACCAGGCTTACCAGTACCGGTACCATTACATCCCGATTGAGCTTGCGCGGCGTGAGGATATGCAGGATTCAAGGGGTGACAGCTACATAGGTCCAAGCTAACTTAATTATTATGTGTGTGTTAAGGGGAATCCTTTGTGATTCTTAATCAGCTGAGTAGTGTGGCCCGCCTGGAATCAGGAGGACAGGTGAATGCTGGCCCCTGCCGAGAAGCAAAAAGGCCTCACGAGACCTCCTTCTAAATGAGGAACGCCAACCGGGAGGTTGGCGTTCCTGGGCGAGGTCACTTGGACTTGTAGGTAAAGGAGAGCCTTGTCTCTTCGTTGAGGACGAGGGGACGAAGGAAACGGTAGGAGTTCCCGGCACGGGGAATGTCGATGGCTACGGGGAGCACGCCGGCGACGCGCTGTTGGAGGTTGTAGACGTTGGAGGATGGCGGAGGTGCAGGAGCCGGCGGAGCATTTTTGTTTTTCTTTTCCTTGTGGCCGCCGATCATGGCAGTTGATGTGTCGACCGTGATCGCTTCCGCGCTCACTTCAACGGTTTGGGTGACGGTGCCAAGCTCGAGGCCGATTTGATAGGCGTGGGGATTGAATGCGTCGTAGGTGATGGTGGACCGCATGGTTTGGAAGCCCGGTTTGTGGGCGCTGAGTTGATAGGTTCCGGAAGGCAGATTCGGCAGGAGCCAGCGGCCGTCGGGACTTGTGGAGGCGCTCCAGGAGGCGTTGGTCGAAAGATTCTTTACCTCGACGATAGCGGCCGGGATGACGGCGCCGGAGGGATCGATCACGACTCCACCGATCTGGTTGGGAGCAAGAGTCACGCCGGGAGACAGCAATGCGAGCCCGGAGAAGTTGCGGCCGTTTATGGGATTTACAAAGCCCGCGCCCGCGGTGCCGCCGACTCCGGCGCCAGCACTGAAACTTTCGGCTCTGCCGTAGAGATCGAGCGACGATGGCCAGTAAGTAGCCGCGAGCGCGTCGCCGCCAAAATCCTTCACCTTATATTGCTCGGGCAGGAAAACCTCCCACTCCAGAATGCTGATGGGGATATCCATTCTCGGAAGGGAGAGGCCGGCGTCGCCTTTTTTGGCGAAGGGCGATCCGGCGTGGAGGAACACGAAGGAGACGGTATAGGCGCCGGCGGGACGGAAGCCGGTGCGGAGAAGCGGGACGCGGCTGCCGTCAGCGCCCTGCACGGGTTTCACTTTTTCGCCGGCGACTTCGGCGGTGAGTATGTTCACGCCCGCGGGAAGATCCACTTTCAGAAAAGGTTGGGCTTGATTTTTCACCGTGAGTTTTATTTCGGTGAGGGATTTGCCTTCGGACGTGACGAGCGTTGTGACGACGGCGCGTTCGGCGACGGCGGCGAGAACGCTGGCGTCCGGGAAACGAGTCCAGTCGAGCGCGAGAGCTGGCGATTCATCGGGTTGGCGGTGATAGCGGAAAGCGGCTTCGAGCGAGTAGCGGGAGAGCGCGCGGAGATAAGGATTGATTTCCTTGATGTCGAGGCGCTTGAGGCCGCCGGATTCGTGAGCGGCAAGCTCGAGCGTGCCCTGGCCTTCGACGAGGACTTCACCGGTTTCGCGCTGGGCGTTTTTGAAGGCGATGAGGGGAGCGGCGGCTTTGGCGTCGGAGAGCGGGCGCTCCATGGAGATTAGAAATTCGTGCATGGAATGACCGCGGCCAGCGACGTGAAGAAGAAGAGCGCCGTTCAGGATTTCGCTGGATTCGAGCGAGGCGCCGTTGACGGAAGTGACTTCGAAACCTTCGGGAATGGCTACGGAGAAATGGTCGGCGTCGCCCTGGATGACGGTGAGATTGGCGAGGGCGGCGATTTGCAGATCGGATTCACTGACGGAGACGAGAGTTTTTACGTCAGAGAGGAAACGAACTTCGCGTGGTGTTACGGGAGCGACCACTTCGCGAGTGGCCCACCAGATATTCGCGACCTGACCGGGAACGAGGGTGGCCTCGATTTCGGTGTTGCCTTTGACGGAGGCGCGGTGAGTGATGATGCCGTGGTTGAGCTGGACGTTGGCGCGTTCGCCGGGAACGGTGAGGACGAGGCGGACGCTGCCGGCGGAGGGAACGGGAAGAACGAAAGAGGCGCGGCCGGTTTCGATGGCGAGGGGAAGGCCGGCGTCGAGATTGACGGAGAATTCGGATTCGCCGGGAAGGACGGCGACGTGGGTGCCGTTGTCGAGGAGAAGAGGGACAGGGCGGGATCCCTGGCGTGCGTCGAGAACGGTCATGCCGGTGGTGAGCGGAACTTTGGCGGAATTGGCGCCGAGGGTTTCGCCTTCGAGCAGGACGGAGCCGAGGACATCATCGTTCGAGACGCGGAATTTCAGATCGGCGCGCTTGAGGATGTAGGGAAGCGGGGGAAGATCGGATTTTTTGCCGGGACGATTGGCGAGGGCGAGGAGGCGATTGTACTCGTCGAGAGAAAGGGTGACGTTGCCGGTGGGGGGTAGGGGCGATTCGAGGCTCCTTTGGGCGAATGCGGGAATCGCGAACGAAAAAGCGAGAACGATGAACAATAGACGAGTTTTCACTTGCCACCTGCCTTTTTGTCCTGCTGATAGTTGAATTCAGCGGAAGGAGATTGATTTTCACTGGTGAGTTCGGAAACGAGAAAGAGAGAGGGGCCGTACGCGGGGAAGTCCACGCGGACGGGAAGAATGCCGGTGGCGCGGGCGCCGCGCTCGGTGGAGTGGAATTTATCGACGAGGGATTGCGCTTGGGCGGAGAGTTGCTTGTCGTCTTTTGTTTTGTCGACTCGTAACTCGCTCCTGCCCATTGATTCAAGCATTGTCATGCCGCCGGTAACGCCGGGAGAGGCTGCAGGCGGCGCGAGTGGTGTGTCCACGGGCGGTTCGGCGACGGATGCGACGAGGACGGAGGAGATTGGGTTCACATAGGCTTCGGGGTGAAACGAGCCGGGCTCGGAAGAGAGGCGGAAAAGCGGGGGAAAGAAAACCTGGAGGGCGGTGCGTGAGACGGGCAGATCCAGCGCGGGAAGCGAGAGTTTCAGGCGGCCTTTGTCGGTCCAAGTGGCGCCGGGAAGCATGTAGACGATTTCGAGTGCGAATTCTGAAGCGTCTTCGCCGGCGCGGGATTTTGCGAGAGGGAGAAGGATGTTGCCGTCGGGCGCGGATCCCGGGCGGACGGGCTTTCCCGCAAGAGAGGCGCTCCAGAGTGTGGCGCCTTGCGGAAGCGAGACTTTGACGAAATTGCGCTGGTTGTTGCGGATGGCGTAGCGCGATTCGACGAGGGATTTTCCGTCCTTGGTGAGGAGGACGCGATAGCGGGCTTCCTCGATGTTGGCCATGAGCACAGCTTGCTGGGCGTAACGCGCGACGGTGATGCGGAGCGAGCGCTGGGATTTGGCGTCGCCGGCGCGGGTGCGAAAGGCGATCAGCGCGGGAGACTGGCGATTGGTGACGGGTTCGCCGAGGTCGGTGGCGTCGGCGCGCTCGAGGCCCTGGGTCTTCACGGAGTCTTCCTTGATTTCGCCGGCGCCGAGGACGTCTACGGCTACGCCGCCGGAGTCTCGTTCGGTGCCGGTGAGGCGGAGAAGGGGAATATCCATCTGGCCTTCGCGCGGAAGAGCGGCTTCGCCGGTGATGACAAAGCTGGCGGATTGTTCGACGGGTTCGAGGAAGGTGATGAGGAGTTCGCCGGACTTCATTTCCCAGTCGGCGACGAGGGCGCCCTGGACCTGATTGATGGTGACTTTTTCGGGAAGCTGAATTCGAGCCTCTTTCGCGGCGCCTTGCGTGATCTCGAGGTTGACGTTGGCGGTGAGAGAGGTGGAGTCTTCGCCGAGACCGATGAATTGGGTGAGCGTGCCGCGCATACGGAGGGGAAGCGCGGCGTGGTGGTCTTCGGTTTTGCGGCGCCAGGCGAAGGTCATGGGCTCGGCACCTTTTCCGTAGGCGGTCCACTTGTTGCCGCCGTTCGGGAGGTCGGCGGTTTCGGAGAACAAACCACCGTAGAGAGAGAGGTCGACACCGGCGCGGGGAATTTCGAGGGCGACCTTGGTGACGCCGGAAAAGGTGGAGGGGATGGAAAGACGCTCTTCGCTGGCGGAAGAGGAAATGGGCAAAGCGATTTCGAGCGTGATTACCGAGCGGCCGGGATGGGAGAGCAGCGCGGAGAGTTGCGAGGCGTCCTTGCCGGGTGAGGGCGGAGCGAGGGAGAGCGATTTGCCGTCAAGCCTGGCTTCGCGGACGAAGAGACCGGCGGGAATGGGGACGCGAACCCAACCGTTTTTGAGGACGTCGACAGTGAGGGTGGCGCGGCCGGAGGCGAGGTCGGTGTCTACGAGGAGGTCATAGTCGACACGGGTGAGGGTGGCGTCGACCGGCGGCGGCTCGGGATCGCGCTCGGTGGGATAGGCTTTCACGCGGAGGGCGCGGTATTCGGGGACGGAGATGACGACCCAGCCAGGGGAGTGGTTTGCGTCTTGCGCGAACAGAGGCCCTGCTGGACAAAAAAGAAGCAGACCGAGCAAAGTGACGAACGCAATCGCGCGGCGGAGCGTGCCGAGCGAAACGACGAGGCGGGGCGACGCAAAATTTGGCATAGGTTGTACCTCACTTAGGGAGAGAACGGGCGAGCAGAGATTTCTTGCAGGGAAAATGGTTGCTAGAAGGAGCAATTATTCAGGAGACAAATTCGACGTGAGAGGGAAGAGAGTCCGAGTACTACTGAAGCTGGGTTGAAAGACCAGCGCCATATTTCCGAGGGTGGAGATGGGAGAAGAGTGGGCGTTTCGGGGGGCGGGGGCAGGTGCTATGATGGCCGGAAAATCGGTCCCAGGGAGTGGCCCAGATGCCGGATAAATACGATACACCCAGCGCGCAATTTTTGGAACGGAAGCTGTCGACGATACTTTCGGCGGATGTGGCGGAATTCAGCCGGTTGATGGGAGAGGATGAAGAGCAGACGCTGCGTGTGTTTCGCGGGCACAAGAAAGTTTTTGAGTCCGTTGTGGCGATGCACAATGGGCGGATTTTTAATACCGCGGGGGATGCGATACTGGCGGAGTTTCCGAGCGCGGTGGAGGCGGTGCGTTGCGCGACGGATATTCAGGCGGCGTTGCGGACGCGGAACGATCAGCTGTCCCCGAACAGGCAAGTGCGGTTTCGGATCGGGATTAATCTGGGCGACATCCTGATTCAGGGGCAAGATTTGATGGGCGACGGCGTGAATGTTGCCGCGCGCCTGCAGACCGCGGCGGAACCGGGCGGAGTTTGCATATCTGGGACGGTGCACGACCAGATTCGGAACAAGCTTTCGATGTCGTTTCAGTCGATGGGGGAGATGAGTTTCAAGAATATCGCGCAGCCGGTGCGGACATTTTCCATCACGGATGCGGAGGGAAGTGGGCCGTTTCCTTCCAGGCAGCCTGTGCTGGTGCCACGCGGGAACACGAAAGCGATTGTGGCTGTAGCGGCGCTGGCGGTGGTGCTGACTGGAGGGGGATTTTGGGCCTACACGGCGCGGCAGCAGAGCGGCGAAAAACCAAATGCCGGCGCGACGGTTCCCGCGCCGCAGCCACAGGTGACCGCGCCAGCCGCTGTAGTTCCGAGTGCGGAGAAGTCTGACCCGAACCCGGCAGAGGCAGACAAGACGGCACCAACAAAGAAACCGAAACCGTCAGACGAACCTGTGCGCACCGCCGCGGTGGCGCCGCGGAAAGCGCCAGCGATGGCCGCGCCGGTTCCACCGGCAAGCAAGAGCGGGACACTGGACGGGATTTACTCCGGGCAGATTTGTTTTGCAGAAACGCGAAAAGATGCGGCGCGGTGTTTTCATGGCGAAGGAACGGCGGCGGGGAGCAAATTGGCCGGCAAATGGCCGATGGGGAAAGACAGCGGAGTGGTGATGAATCTGACCGGGCATATTACGCCATCGGGCGAGGTGGGAATCGAAATGCATAGCAAGGCCGCGGATGGAACGGTGTTGAACAATATTTATCTGACGGGAACGATTCAGGATGGGCTTATGAAGGCGGATGGCGCGTTTCAGATGGGGCGTAAGGTTACGTTGGATTGGCATAAGAATTAGCCGGACGGAAATTCTAAAAATTACAAATCGGATTCTTTTTGCGCTGGCCTCCAGCGTAGCGGACCGGTCTTGACAGATTTTGGGTGGGCGGTGGAGAAGAATCTGTCGCGCCTCCGGCGCTTGGATTTTGGGGGATGGTGGTCCCAGCCCTTACGGGCTGGGCTAACTTGTGCTGCGCCTCCGGCGCTTTAGGAATACAGGCAGAAGCCTATGCTACCGGCGGTGTCAGGAGGTGCGGGAGAGGAGGGAGGCGATTTCGATGATGGGGTTGGGGAGTTGGCGCATGGCACGGACGAAGGCTGCGACCAATTGGGGATCGAACTGGGTGCCGGCGCAGCGCTCGAGTTCGGATAGGGCTTGTTCGGCGGTGCGGCCTTTTTTGTAGCTGCGGTCGCTGGTAATGGTGTCGTAGGAATCGGCGATGGTGATGATGCGCGCGCCGAGCGGAATGCGTTCGCCGGAGAGGGCTTCGGGATAGCCGGAGCCGTCGAAAAATTCGTGGTGGTGCAAAACCATTTCGCGGATGCGAGCGAGCGGAACGAGCGGCTCCAGAAGTTTTCCACCGAAGGTGACGTGGGTCTTCATGGTGTCCCACTCTTCGAGGTTGAGCGGGCCGCTTTTATTGAGGATGACTTCCGGGATGCCGACTTTGCCGACGTCGTGGAGAACGGCGCCGAGGCGGATTTCCTCGACCTCGAGATCGTTCATGCCGAGGGCTTCGGCGAGAAGGGCGGCGTAAGCGGAAACTTTTTGCGAGTGGCCCTGGGTGTATTGATCCTTGGCGTCGATGGCGTAGGCGAGCGAGGTGACCGTGTCGAGAATGGATTGCGGTAGCGCGCGCGGGCCGTCGGCCGGCGGTTCCTGGGCGATTTCGGTGTGGGGCAGGGAATCGGTGAACTGGCGAAGGCGTAGATAAATTTCTTCGAAGGCTTCGGGGCCGGTGGTGAAGAGGCGCTTGAGAGTGACGCCGAGATAGGCTTCAAGGACGTCGCGCTTCCAGCGGCGGGCTTCGTTGGGATCGACGTGATCGGCGGTGGAGACGGTGTTGCCGCCCTGGTGCTTCGAAAGGTACATCGACGCGTCGGCGACCTGGATGAGTTCCTGCGGGGAAGCGCCGTGGAGCGGATAGCAGGCGATGCCGAAGCTGGCGCTGATATTTTTTTCGCGAAGAAGCGGATCGGCGGCTATCCAGCCGCGAAGTTTTGAAGAGAGCTGGCGAGCCTGCTCCATGGTGGTTTCGGGCATGAGGATGACGAATTCGTCGCCGCCGTAGCGCGCGACAACGTCGGAGCGCCGGCAGTTGGTTTCGAGAATCTGGCCGACGCGCTGGAGAACGAGGTCGCCTTCGAGGTGGCCGTAGAAATCGTTGACAAATTTGAAGCGGTCGAGGTCCATCAGGACCAGAGCGAACGCACGGCTGGCACGGGAAGAGCGTTTCCATTCGGAAGAAAGCGCTTCCATGAAAAAGCGGTGAGTCTTGACGCCGGTGAGGCCGTCGGTGATGGCCTGCTCCTGCGCCTTCTGGAAAGTCAGGGCGTTGTGGAGAGCGCCGGAGATAAGGTCGGCGAGAGTGCGAAGGAGCAGCGTTTCTTCCTCGGAAAATTCCACTTGTTGAAGGGTTTCGACGTAGAGGACGCCGTGAAGATGATCAGCGTAGAAAATGGGAAGGCCCATGGCGGTGGCGGAGTCGGGAAGAACCGGCTTCGCGCCAGCTTGATTGTTGGGGAATGAGCGATAGGTGGCAGATTTTCCGGTGCGCGCCACCTGGCCGATGAGGCCGGTGTCGAGAGAGAGGCGATGGCCGAGCGCGCCGCGGCGCGCGCCACTTTCGGACTGGATGACGAGTTCGCGGGTGGTGTAATCGAGAAGAGCGATGCCAATGTGATCGTAGCCGAGGCCATTCTCGAGCTGCTCGGTGATTTTGGTGAGGACCTCGTCGGGATTCAGCGTGGCGATAGCATCGCGGGAAATCAGATTGAGCAGGCTGAGGTGACGGGCCTTGGTGCGCTCGTTCTGGAAGAGGCGCGCGTTTTCAATGGCGATGCTGGCTTCACTGGCGAGGACACGGAGGAGCTCGAGGTGGCCTTCATCGTAGGCGCGTTCGTGGTCGGAGAAGATACAGAGGGCTCCGATAGCCTGGTCGTAGGCGACCAGCGGCACGCCGCAGAAGGAACCGGAAGTGCGGATGGGATCAACGTTCAGCTTGCGTGTTTCAGTAACAAAATTTTCGCGGATAAGGACCGGTTGACGGGTGCGAATGATGTACTCGGTAAGATGATTTCCGGCGGGACGCGAGTGCATGGGGCCGCGCTCGCTGCCAAACATTTCAAGTTCGAAATTGATGGTGTCGCGGACAGGGTCGGGCGAAGCGATATAGAGGTTATCAACGTCGAAGAGGCGGCGGAGCTCTTCCCAGATTTTCAATAGGAGCTCGTCCTTGTTGAGGGTGGAGCTTAAGGCGCGGCCGATTTCGTTGAGGACGTGAAGCTCCTCGGAGCGGCGGGAAGTCTGTTGGACGAGATAACTGTTTTCAACGGCCATGCCGATCTGGTGGCCGAGGGCGAGGAGGAGGCGGAGTTCGGCGGGAGTGAAACGGCGGTTGTCGGGGGTGCCGAGAAGGAGAAGGCCGAAAGCCTGCTCCTTTGCTTGAAGGCTGATGACGACGACACTGCGGAGGCCGTGCTTCAAAGAGAGTTCGCGGAAGCGGCGGAGGGGTTCGTCATTTTCGAGGGAGGTGAGATTGTCGTCGCGCAAGTCGCGAAAACCGAGGAGGCCGCCGAGGCGGGAGACGAGGCCGACGAGATAGTCGTCGAGGCCTTCTTCCTGGGCGATGTTGCAGAACACGTCGGGAATGCCGGCGGACACAACGGAAGTGGGGCCGGCGGTGTCGCCATGATGGAGGAAGAGGGCGCCGGAAGGCAGGCGGACGACGCCGAGGACGCGGTCAAGAGCCTGGGCGAGCATGCGCTGAATTTCGCCGCCGACGAAACTGGAGGTGGCGAGATTGAGATTCGAGAGGGCCAGCATGTTGCGCTCGACGCGACGCTTTTCTTCCTCGTAGACGGCCATGACGAGGAGCATGCAGACGAAGGCGACCGGAAGAGCAGAAACGATGAGGATGGAATCACCGATGAATTTTTGCGCGGACTGCAACAGAAAGAAGGCGAGGAAGACGATACCCCACAAAGAGAAGGCGACGCCGAGGAGGCGATCGGCGAGAGTTTCGTGGTGGCGGCTTTCGTTCCAGAAAAGGTAGCCGACGGCGACGTAGATGAAGGCCGCGGGGATGAAAGAGGAAACCGGAAAGATCTGGAAAGCGTTGGCCGTGGACCAGAGAGCGAGGAAAATGGCGGAGCCGATGGCGGGCTTGAGCCAGAGTTTGTTGTGGGTATAGAGCTGCGCGCCGAGGAAGAAACAGATGGCGGCGAAACCGAAGAGTGCGTGGTTCAGGGAGCTGAGGACGATGTTGGCGCCGAGCCAGGGAGAAAGCGCGGGGCTCAGATAGTGGAGAGAGTAAAGGGCCCATCCGGCAGACCAATAGATGAGATAGTTCTGGCGCTTGAGGGAGTAGATGTAGGCGAAGAACACTCCAACGAGGAGCGTTCCGAGCAGCAGGCCGAGGGCGATCGCGTTTTGTGACATTCGGGCGTAGTCAGATCGTTCCGCAAGGCGCAGAAATTCCGAGACCAGCGGGAAGAAGGAGTGGGTGAGTCACTCGACAAAGATTGAATTGACCTGAAACGGAACGAAACACACCCGGCTTTTTCTACCTGTGGCCCCGAACCCTACGGAAAACGAATCACATAGGATTATGAGGCAGGGGAAAAAGGAGGAGCAAGGCTACCGGAGTACTGGTAGCGAAAGAGGTAGTAGGGGGAGGGACACGGGAAAGGGTGAGGAGAGGCTAGGTCCCGTTTATCAAGTTTGTCGATCACTGGCTCCGTAAAGGTTTCCAACATTGGGAACTCGATGCAGTATTAACTATCAACCATCTTCTGGTTGGTGTGCTCTGGTTTCGGGCGTCGTTTTCCGGAAAATTGATAAGTCGTTGAGGTACATGGCTAGGGTGCCCCGGCATGAAGATCAATTGTTGTCTTTCGCTTCCCCTTGATGAAGACGAGCCGATCCCGGCAATCCTCCAGTTTGTTCGAATACTGCGGAGTCATGCAGTGGATACCGAGAGCGCGGAGATTGATCTTCATCTGATAGGCATGTCCGCACGAGCGAAGTCAACGATCGAAGCATTTAAGCCAGAGCGTACCAAGGGTGCGTTATTCGCAAAAGCATTGGAAATCACAGAGGAATTGACGGCGCTGCAACCGGCAAGGATGAAGTCGCTTCAATTCTTGCTAGCAGCCGAAGGGTTCCGCTGGAGAGGATCAAATCCCGGCACCTCTGCAAGGCTTGCTCTGCTGGATGCCAAAAGCTTTCAGAGACGGAAACGATTCCAACTAACCGCGCTCCTTGCCGCCGAGTCTCCAATGGCCGAAGATGCAGCAATCGACAAAATGATTGCCGATATTGCAAAGGGGACCGGTATCCAATTTGAGAAACAGGCCAGCATTGTGCATGTGCGGGCCAATGAACCCGGCCGAGTCACATCTGAGGAGTTGCTGGTTACCGCCTTGGTCTGGGAAGAGATCATCGAGCAGATAAGAGAAACTCTCTCCGAGAAGGTGTCGCTTGAGGGTATTCCGCACCTGATGACGACTGCGCAGGCGCACGATTTTCTGTTCGACCCGAAAAAGTTGGGCAAATCCGTCCGAGTGAACTTCTCTGGAATCGTGCGCAAATGGCTGAAGAGGGAATTTCCCGACTATAAGAAAACAACTGATCATTCTTGGGAAGGTGAGTCGCTATGCAAAGAAATTGATAAAGGCGTAATGGCGAGGCTGCGGATCGATAAGCGTGCCCGTGCATTCAGCAAAGAGTTTTCGATTTCACTTGGATTGGGGTTGACTTCGCCGAGATACGCCGCATCACCGGGTCGTCCGTTCGATCTTCCTGCCAATCTGTTCCAACTGTTCGGTCTATGGCCGCAACCATTACAGTGGACCTATTTTTCGGAATCAGATCTTTTTGAGGCGCTAAGCGGCGCTTCCGGTTTGCTGAACCAAGTGTTGCCGATTTTTGAATCCCAAGCGAAGAGAATTGTGCAAGTGAGCAGCAGAAAGTTGAGTGATTTTCCAGGGCCACGGGCACTCAGCGCAAAAGACGCATACGATGTGGCGCTCGTCCCTGCAAAAAAATGGATGGAAGATGCCGCGTTGCTGCGCGCCAATTCCATTAACATTGTGGGCCCGTATCTTCGCAATATCGGCTTTGATTTGCCAACACTGGATGACCAAGGGAGGGCCGCGGTGGGTGGGGGTTGGCGCTTTTCTTTCTACTCTCGCAAGAAGGCAGTGACTCTTTTTGTGACTATCCCGTTTCGCGGGGCGATCACGCAGACGATAATGGATTCCCCGGGAGGACGAAGCTGGCCCAGCCATGCGGATCAAATTCTTCGAGACGGTTGGATCGATTCGGTTGAGGCGCTCTGGTTAGCACGCGCGATCATTCACGAAAAGAGCAAAGTTGATCCTTCAGCCGAAGTTCAACTGTTCGAGCTTGCGAGTCATGCGAATGTGCTCGCCACGGGAATTATTCAAGGTCCTATGAGAGACGGTATGTTCCCGATGGAACCCCGCTGGCGAATTTCCTTCTCGCGAACATCGGATGATGGCCGCTCCATAGCAATGGTGGCAGTTCCGGCCTACGGCGATGCGCCTCCTACGATCGAGGTACACGATTACGACAAACGCGGTAGACCGAAAAACATAAGCTTGTGAGATTTCGAATACAGGCGTCAGCTAAGCTTCCGCTGAGACGCGCGCGTGAGTACGTTGAAGGTGATTCGGTCAAGAAGTAGCGTTTTGATTCGGGTTGGCTCTTGCCGATTCCTGCGCGTGAAGGTATTGGGCGATTTCTGTGTGGCCGGAGTATTGCGCCCAGTCGGCGGGTGTGGCGTGCCAGAGGATGTCTTTTTGATCGAGCCTGGCGCCTCTTTCGACGAGGAGATGGACGAGTTGTTCGTAACCGGCTCCGGCGGCCTGGTGCAAGGGTGTGGTGTGAGAGTGGCCGCCGACGGGATTGAAGCGGTTGGGATCCTCACCGGCGTCCAGAAGCAAGCGGACGATTTCGATATGGCCATACTGAGATGCCAGGGCGAGTGCCAGGTGGCGGGTTTCGCTGGAGGAGGACGGGAGCAGGCGGCGGAAATCGTCCAGGAGGTTGAGAGCGGCGGCGACGGGAAGATCGATGCGGGCGCCGCGTTGGAGCAAGGCGTGGACGGATTCCAACTCGCCGTGCAGGGCGGCGGCTTGCAGAGCGCTGTCTGGCTGCGCTCCGTAATCGCAGAGCAGATCTATCAAGGGAAGCTGCAGGCGGCATTCGCGAGGAACGCTGCCGGTGGCGACGAGCATGAGGGTTTCGTTGCGCGCCGCGAGTTCGACGCCGGAGTCGAGAATGACCCTGGCGACTTCCACGATGTTGCGGGGCAGAGCGCCGTGGCGAACGGGATTTTCAGCGATGAATTCCAGCAGAGTGGGATTTCTGAAATAGTTTCCGCCTTCAAAGATGACACGGGTGCGCGACAGCTGCGGATGCTCTTTTAGATGAGCGCGGAGACCCGCAGCGTCGCCAGAATCGATGAGATCGACGGCGCGGCGAAATGCGGGGTCTTCAATTCGCTGGTGGTGCGGCAAATTCAGCTGATCGGAGAGAGTGGGTTTTTCAATGTGGTGCTTGAGCCGCGCCCAGCTTGGAAATCCATACTCGCGGGCGATGGCGAGTTGCGCGTCACTGAGGCTTAATCCAGCGGCGAAGATTTCAGCGTCCGCGTCGCCATGGAAACGCGGATGAAATTCCCGGAGCCGTTGGGCAGCGCGAGGATCGCCGGTGGCATGGGCTTTCAGCAAGTCTTTCGCCTGATACTTGAGGTGAACGAGATTCGGATTCGACGGCAGGGCTCTTACAGGCATGACGAACTTCCTTTCCTAAGCCCAAGGTCCGCATTTACGGGCAGAAAGTCAGTTCGTGAAAACGAATTGAGGTGATCAGGTGGACTTCTGTCCTTTCCGCGGACCGGATGCGCCCTTAGCGCGCCTGCGATCTTAACACGAGGACAGTCGTTACGGCAGACTCGGTGGAGCGGGTCAGTAACAACCGGGGCCGAAGAGCCAGACGAACGCGGCGTGCATGGACTCCGCGGCGGCCTGCAGATCGGGTTGTGCGTTGTCGCTGGGCGCAAGTTTTCCCGGCACACAGGCGGGTGTGTGACCGGGTTCTGATGTTTGTTGCCGCTGCGATTCGCTTTCTACCAAACTCCATTGAACTGACTGCATGCTTTTCTCCTTGGATTTCGAATGGGTGCGAATTCTCTGAGGACTATTAACTCTCGGAGGGGGCGGAATTGTCCTTTGCCGGGCCTGAAATTTTCCTGCTATTTTCCTGATTGATATTCGGTAAGTTTCGAAGAAGTGTTCCAACTGGTTGCTTCCGGGACCGAATCCCATAGGATTTGCGGCAGAAAAAAGGGGAGGCAAGACTGCGAGAGTCCTGATAGCCAAAGATGCGGTTGGGGCGGAAGAGCTTCCGATTACATAGCTACACGGGTGAATCGGCGGCGATATCGCCGGGTATGGAGAGCTCCACCTGCGTGCCGGCTCCCGGACAGCTCCAGATCCGCAACTGCGCTCCGATGCTGCCAGCCCGCTCGCGCATGCCCACAAGGCCCCAGTGCGAACCCTTTCCCCGCCGCACCAACTGCGGATCGATTCCGCAGCCGTTGTCACTCACGACCATGCGCAACCGGCGGGGTGAATACTCAACATTAACTTCCATGGATGTCGCTCCGGAATGGCGCAGCCCGTTAACCATGGCTTCGCGGCCGATCCGGTAGATTTGTTCCTCGATTGCGGGCTTCAACGTTTTCGGATGTCCCTTGATAAAAATTCGAAGCTGAACGCTTGGCGGCGCGAGCTCATCCCAGAGGCGGCGCAAACCTTGTTCGAGACTCAGGGAAGAGGCCGGGGAGGAGCGAAGCTCTTGCAGCACCATGCGCCCTTCGTCAATGACGCGATACATCAGCTGGAGAGCACGATTGAGCGAGGGTTTCGTAGGCGCGTCTCCTGGTATTTGCTCTATGGCGGAATAAAGGATCGCGGATGCGCCCAGAAAGCCCTGGAAGAGGGTATCGTGCAACTCGCGGGCGATTCGCTCGCGTTCCTTGCGGCGTTCTTCCAGACGAAGTTTCATTTCCTGGTTTGACTGCTTACGATAGGGATTGCGGAAGGAACCTTGTACCTGCTCGACGGCCCGCGAGATTGCATCACGGCTGGGAGCCAGCATTTCATTTCCAATTGCATTTGGAACGCGCCTAACAAAAGTGTTCATGGGCTACTCCCTGTGTCTATCCACTCTCGAATATAGGATGAACAATTTTTCAGCTTAATTCCTCGGGCTTCACAGGCTGCCAGGAACCTTACTGCTTCCCGGTCCACGAGCCTCACCTCCTCCAGGTCCAGGGTGATGTCTGCGAGTTCTGCTTCGGCTTCGAAGAGCTTCTGCAAGTCCGAGACATGATTTCTCTCGATTCGGCCGCTGAGAACGAAAACAGCAGCCTCGGCCTCAGATCGTCGAATTTGGAACATGTTGGGTGGAAGAGGAGCAATACGCGTGCCATTAGCAAAACTATTATAATGAAGTAGTTAGATTGGTAGCAGATTCACGAAAATCGTGAATTCACGGAATTCGTGGCTTGCGAAGGCAAGCTTGGGAATCCTGCTAGCTCCGACGGAAGCGGTGCTTATTGATCTTGAGGGCTTTGATTTTTGAATCGAGGGTGGAAGGAGGAATGCCAAGCCTGGCGGCAGCGCCCGAAGGTCCTGAAACCCGACCATCGGTATCGGCCAGAACGGTCTCGATGGTTTTCTTCTCCTGGGCCGTTGGCATTTTGAGGAGTGTTCGAGTGGCTTGTTCGGTCCCCTCGACATCTTGAGAGATCCAACTCTCGTCGACGGTAAGATTCTCCGAGTCACAGACGATTACAGAGCGCTCAATCACGTTTTGAAGCTCGCGAATGTTCCCGGGCCAGGCGTAATTCTTGAGCATCTCAAGCGACGAACGATTGATGCCGTGTATCTTCTTTCCCGCTCTGGCAGCATAGCGATCGATGAAATACTCGACCAGGAGCGGGATGTCTTCTCTTCTTTTCCGCAGCGGGGGCATCTCGATGGGAAAGACGTTGAGTCGATAATAAAGATCGCTGCGAAATGTGCCGGCTGTAATGGAGGCCTGCAAGTCACGATTGGTGGCGGCAATCACGCGGACGTTCGCACAAATTGGTTTCGATCCCCCCACGCGTTCAAAGGTGCGCTCTTGCAGGACGCGGAGCAGGGTGATCTGAGTGTCCGGCGGAAGCTCTCCGACTTCGTCGAGGAAAAGAGTGCCTCCTTCCGCCAACTCGAAACGCCCGAGGCGGCGTTGCACCGCGCCCGTGAACGCCCCCTTCTCATGTCCGAACAGTTCGGAGGCGATCAACGAAGGGGGGATGGCGGCACAATTGGCGCTCACGAAGGCCCGCGCGGCTCGCGGCGACCGCTTATGAATGGCGCGAGCGACCAGTTCTTTGCCTGTTCCCGTCTCACCGCTGATCAGTACGGTGGAATCGACCGGGGCGACCTTGACGACGTGCGAGAGGACGGCTTGCAAGGCGGGAGATTCCCCAACGATCTCCTCGAACATTGAAGAACGGTCGATCTCTTCGCGCAGCGCGATGTTCTCATGGTAGAGCTGGTCCTTGAGTTTTTTAATTTCTTCGAACGCCGTCTCTAATGCCATTCGCGCTTCGTGCTGTTCCGTCACGTCGATGGTTGTGCCGACGACTTCGGTGATTTCGCCAGACTCATTGAACACAGGGTGAGAGATGGAGTGAAGGTATTTTATCGTGCCGTCCCCAAGAATGATGCGGTAATCGCCGCCAAAATCTTTCCTTTCCGCCTGTGTTGACTCCAGTTTTTCCCGCTCTTCGACCAATGGCCGGTCTTCGGGGTGAACTCTTTCAAAAAACTGCGGCAAGGTAGGCTTTATTTTGTCGGGATTATAATCGAGGATGCGAAACATCTCTTGCGACCAAAAGACATCCCGGGTACGCACATCCCAAGCCCAGCTTCCGCTCCGGGTCATGCGTTGCGCCTCCGCCAGATAACCATCACTGCGGCGCAGAGCCTCTTCCGCCTTCTTCCGCTCGGTGATGTCCGTCGAGCTCCCCACGAATTGCAACAAATCTCCGGATGCATTCAAAACAGGATGGCCGACGGTGTGTATGTATTTGACCGTGCCGCATGGAAGAAGGATTCGGAATTCCACTTCGTAATCCGACTTTTCGCCGATTGCTCGTTCGATTGTCCCTTGCCACTTGGCTCGATCCTCCGGATGCGCACGCTGCAGTCGTTTTTCCCAGTCCGGCATGCCTTCTGCTGGATCGAAGCCATATATCCGATACCATTCCTCGGATAGATGTAAGGCGTCTCTTCCCGCTACCTGCCAGACCCAACTTCCCGTATGCGTGAGCTTCTGTCCTTCGGCCAGATAATTTTCGCTGCGGCGCAGAGCCTCCTCCGCGTGCTTGCTCTCGGTGATGTCCGTGACCGCTCCCACAAACTCGAAGCTGCCTCTCTCGCCCTTTGAGGGACGGCCCACGACGCGCAGGTATTTGACGGCCCCATCAGGCATCAGCAAGCGATGTTCAAAGTCGAACTCCGTCTTCTCGCGTGAAACGCGCTCGATTAGTTGTTGCACAGCCAATCTGTCTTCCGGGTGAGTTCGCTGCACGACCATATCAATCTTAGCCTTGGCTCCCGGCTCGTATCCGAATATCCGGAAGGTTTCTTGAGACCAGAAGATCTCTCCACTCGAAACATCCCAACCGAAGCTGCCGGTGTGGCTCAATTTCTGAGCCTCGGCCAAGTAAGCTTCACTCCGTCGCAGTTTCTCGTCCGCATGCTTTGTAGCAGTGACATCCATCACCGACCCAATGAACTCGATGATTCCTGGCTCGTTTTTTGATGCATGAGCCACAATGCGGACATGCTTGATCGAATCGTCAGGCAATAACAGGCGACATTCAACATTACAATCCTTGCCGCCGCGGGACGCCTGTTCGATTTGTTCTTGAACCAAAGGTTTGTCTTCCGGGTGGACCCGTTGAAGAACTCGTTCCACGGCGGGCTGGGTGGACTGGTCGTATCCGTAGATTCGAAAGGTTTCTTCCGACCAGAACATCTCGCCCGTGGAAAGATTGCAACCGAAGCTGCCGGTCTGACTCAGTCGCTGGGCCTCGGTCAAGTAGGCTTCGCTACGGCGTAGTTTCTCATCTGCTTGCTTGCGTTCGGCTCTCCCTCTAGCTTCACGGAGCGCACGCACGACCGACGGCACAAGCCTCGATAGCCGCGTCTTCAGAACATAATCCGTTGCGCCAACTTTGAGTGCTTCAATCGCTATTTCCTCGCCCAGTGTTCCAGAAACAAAGAGGAAGGGCACCTCCGGGCAGACCTTCATCGCTAGTTTTAATGCGGAAAGGCCGTCGAAGGAAGGGAGGGTGTAATCCGCCAGAATCAGATCGATTTCGCCTTGTTGGAGGGAAGTCTCCAGAGCAGCCTGAGTCTCCACGCGCGTTACTTCGCAGACTATGCCTTCGGCTTCAAGCAAATCCTGAATGAGTTCCGCGTCCTTGGGGTCGTCTTCGATGGACAGAATACGCAATGGGCGGTGCATGCTCGCTTCCTGGTGGTACTTAGTTCCTTACGCTTCCTGGCGGCGGCTGGTTAATCACTGCCCAGAAAACGCCAAGTTCCTTGATGGCATTGACGAATTCATGGAAGTCCACGGGCTTGACCACGTACGCGTTCACTCCCAGTTTGTAGCTGGCCACCATGTCCTTTTCCTCTCGCGACGAGGTCAGTACCACTACCGGGATTATTCTTAGCCTTTCGTCGGACTTAATTTGCTTCAACACCTCCAACCCATCGACTTTGGGGAGTTTCAGGTCCAGCAGCATGACAGCGGGGTTATCGCTGGAGCGTGTCTTGTAATCGCCCCGGCAATAGAGGTAATCGAGCGCCTCTTCGCCATCGCGGGCAACAATGACCTCATTCACGAGGTTGTACTCCTCAAGGGCGGTCAGAGTAAGTTCCACGTCCTTGGGATCATCCTCAACCAGCAAAATACGTCCGAGTTTGTTCGCAGTTTCCATAGCTATCCTTGTGGTTTGGGCGCCGAGAAATAAAAAGTGGCGCCGCCATCGACGACCCCCTCGGCCCAGACCTTGCCTCCGTGACGATGAATAATACGCTGAACTGTAGCCAGCCCAATGCCAGTACCTTCAAATTCAGCGGATTGATGCAGACGCTGAAACACGCCAAACAGTTTATGCACATACTTCATATCAAATCCCACCCCATTGTCCCTAACGAATACGACAACGTCGTTCGTGCTGCCGTCGGCGCATCCGATCTCGATTTCCGCCTGCGGGCGGGTGTGCGTAAATTTAATCGCATTGGAAACCAGGTTAATCAACGCAAGCCTTAGCATCGAGCGGTCTCCATAGAGAGCGGGCAGTTCGCCGATTTTCCAGGAGATTTTGCGCCCCTCGGTGTCTTGCCGAACTTCGGCGAGCACTTCTCTTACCAGCGGTGTCAGGTTAACCAGCGTCTTTTGAGTTTCAGCGCGCCCGATTCTGGAAAAAGCCAGAAGATCGTCAATCAGATTGCCCATCCGCTTGGCCGAGTCGAGGATCATCGTGATGTATCGTTTGCTCTTTTCATCCACAACGGAGGAAATCTTCTTTTGCAGCAACTCTGTAAAACCCGCAATATGGCGAAGGGGTGCGCGCAAATCATGGGAGACGGAGTAGGCAAACGCTTCGAGTTCCTTGTTGATGGCCTCGAGATCCGCGGAGCGCTTCGCGAGTTCCACATTCAGGCCATGAACTTCCTCCTCCCGGCGCTTGCGGTCGGTGATGTCGTTGCTGGTTTCCAGGATGGCCACAGGGCGCGCGTGCTCATCGCGACGCAAGGCCCACCGAGCGGCAACCACCACTGGGGCGCCGCGGGCTGTCGTGCGCTGGAGCTCGCCTTCCCAGCGCCCGGTCTTGAGCAACTCCATATGAATGTCCTCAAGCGGCGCCGGAAATACGGATTGCAGGAGTTGTTGGGAATGCTTTCCGACGGCGTCTTCGGCGGTCCACCCGTACAATTCCTGCGCTCCCAGGTTCCAGTAGCTGATAAAGAAATCCATGTCACGGACGAAAATGGAGTCGTGGGTCAGGTTGAGAAGGCTGGCCTGCTGTGTCCGCTCCAATACCTCGGTCTGGAGATGGTCGCGGGCCTGACGGAGTTCCCCCTCGACGCGGCGCCGGACGGCGCTAAACCATGCAACCAGCAATGCGAAAGCTATGAAGGCGAGCATGTAAGGAATTTCTGACGCTGTGACGTAAAAGCTGTATCGCGGGTCCGTGAAGAAGAAATCGAAAAAAGCGATGGAGAGCACGACGGCCAGAGAGGTGGGCCGCGGCCCTGCATACCAGGCAGTGACAGCGACAGCTATCAGAAAAAGCGGCACTTCCACGTTGCGGAAATTGTAGTGCTGCGCCAGAAGCCCGATGCCCAAGGCGGTTGCGAAGGAAGCAACCGCAAAGCCGTAACGCGAAACGGCAGAGTGGGCAAATTGCAATTGGAATTTGGAATCCGCCATAGCCTCTTCACTTCGAAGACTTCGGGGCATTCTTGGCGCACAAGTATAACGCGGTTTGGTTTAATTGCCTGACGGACGCGGAACCGGAAATTGCACCCGCTACGCGGGCCAACCGTGGTTGGACGGGTTGCGGGGGGTTCCGGTAAACTGGACGTTTCTGGGAAGAGAGCGAGACGGTACTGACCATGACAGACGCGGGGAAAACAGAGGCAGGGAGCGTGCGGGTGCGGTTTGCGCCGTCGCCGACGGGGTATTTGCATGTGGGCGGGGCGCGGACGGCGCTGTTTAATTGGCTGTTTGCGCGCAAAGAGCGCGGCTTTATGATCCTGCGGATTGAGGATACGGACGCGGAGCGGAACAAGCCGGAGCTGGTGAACGGAATTATCGAGGGGCTGAAGTGGCTGGGCGTGGATTGGGATGAAGGGCCGTATTACCAGTCGCAGCGGACGGAGTTTTACCGCGAGATGGGGAAAAAGGTGCTGGCGAACGGCAGCGCGTTTTTGTGTTATTGCCCGCCGGAAAAATATGTGGGCGGGGATCACGCGGAAGAGGGAGCGGAGGGCGCGAAGGTGCGAAGGATTACGCGCTGCTCTTGCCGCGACGGGAAGCCTTCGACGCCGGGGACGAAGCCGGCAGTGCGGTTCAAGGTACCGGTCGGAGGCACGACGAAGTTTTTTGACGCGGTGTTTGGCGAGCGGGAGTTTTCGAACGACGAGATTGAGGATTTCGTGCTGCTGCGCTCCGGGAAAGAGGGCGAGGAGTTCGGGCAGGCGATGTACCAGATGAGCGTGGTGGCGGACGACATTGATATGCGGATCACGCACGTGATTCGCGGAGCGGATCACATTTCGAATACGCCGAAGCAGGTGCTGCTGTACCGCGCGCTGGGAGCGGAGCCGCCGATCTTCGCGCACGTGCCGCTGATTCTGGGCGCGGACAAGTCGCGGCTATCGAAGCGGCATGGGGCGACGGACGTGAACATGTACCGGAGCGAAGGATTTTTGCCGGAAGCGTTCCGGAATTTTCTGGCGCTGCTGGGCTGGTCGCCGGGCGGGGACGAGGAGTATCTGCGGACGTCGCAATTGTTGGAGAAATTTTCGCTGGAAGGGGTGAGCCGGACGAACGGCGTGTTCGACCGGGCGAAGCTGGAGTGGTTCAACACGCAGTATCTGCAGAAGCTGCCGATCGAGGATCTGCTGCCGGAAGTGGAAGCGCAGTTGAAGCAGGACGGATTGTGGAAAGAAGAGTGGGCGGCGGGCGCGGGGCACGAGTGGTTCGCGAAGACCGTGGATTTACTGCGGCCGCGGATTCGTTTGTTGCCGGATTTTTCGAGCTGGTCGAGAGCATTTTTCAGCGATGAGTTTCCGATTGACGCGGCGGCGAAGGCGAAATTCTGGAAGGACGAGAAGGTGCCGGGGCTGCTTGGGAAGCTGGCCGATGCGCTGGCGGCACTGCCCGAGTGGAATCACGATGCGTGCGACCACGCGTCACGCCAGGTGGCGGAAGAGGGCGGCGTGAAAGCGGGATTGCTGATCAACGCGACGCGCGTGGCGATTGTGGGGCAGGCGGTGGCGCCGCCGCTGTTCGATACGATGGTGGCGCTGGGGCAGGAGCGGGTCGTGCGGCGGCTGCGAGCTGCGCTGACGGAGTGGAAGTAGGGCGGAAAGTCGACAGTCTACAGTTGACAGTTAAGTGGTTGCAGTTGTCATTCGTTCTTCATCTGACTCCCCAAAAATAGTGATGTGGAGCGCTTCTTCAGAGTAAGGGCTTGCCCTTGGTGGGAGCGGGTGTGACTGTAATGCACAAAAGGAAGTGTGGCGCAACGGGAGGTAGTGGGACTACTGGAACTGGCATGGGGAGAGCATCACCCAGAGATTGGCTAGCCAGGGGTTGGGGAAGGATACGGAGCGTGCCCTATGTTTACAAATACAATGTTGACAACTAGGAGATAGGGACTATGCTTAGCTCCCCGCGCAGTGATGGTCGGTTAGAGTTTAGCGGAGTGGTCCGCCCTGGTTGCAAATTGAAATATTGAATAGGAGACAAACGATGCGTTCTCGCCTTGTGGTGGTGTTGTGTCTGGCATTCGCAGTGATGTTGTTACCTTTGGGAATGGCGGCGCAGAATCAAACGGTGCGCCAAGTTCAACTGACCAGGAGCGGGCCGCTGCCGGGCACGCCTCCGATCAGTGCAAATGCGTTGACGGGGCCGGAACTGGATTCGGCACTGGCCGGCGATGACAACGACGGTTCGGACGGAAACGGGCCGGGAATTTCCATCAACCGTGGAATCGCCAAGGGACCGGGAGCCGGCATGAAGCATTCCGGTTCAGGGAAGGCCAAGTCCAATCCGGAGCTGACCTTTTCGCTGGACGGGATCAACCATTTTGAACAGCGGTTTGTAGCAGGCGGGGCGAACCAGTTTTCGATCGAGCCGCCGGACCAGGGCCTGTGCGTGGGGAACGGTTTTGTGCTGGAGACGGTGAACGACACGCTGCAGATTTTTGACACTGCGGGCAACCCGCTGGTTCCACCGACGGCACTGAACAGTTTTTACGGGTACGCGCCGGCGATCAGCCGGTCGCTGTCGCCGCTACAATTTGGGCCGGAGATTACCGATCCAAGCTGCCTTTTCGACACCGCGACACAGCGGTGGTTCCATGTGGTGCTGACACTGGATCGGGCGATACCAACTTCGCAAGCGCTGAATGGCAACAACCACCTGGACATCGCGGTGAGCGTGACAGCGGACCCGACGGGTGCGTGGAATGTTTACAGCTTGCCGGTGCAGGACGATGGGACCCAGGGCACGCCGGATCATCATTGCGTGCAGGGGAACCACGGGGCGCATGGACCGTGCCTGGGCGACTATCCGCACATCGGCGCGGACGCGAACGGGTTTTATATTACGACGAACGAGTTCAGCCTGGCGGGGCCGGGATTTAACGGCTCGCAGATTTATGCGTTTTCGAAGCGGCAACTGGCCGCTGGCGCGCCATTTGTGAACTTTGTGCAGTTTGACACTTCGGACCCGAGCCTGGGCGTTCAATTGGATGGCACGCCGGGGTTCACGGTGTGGCCGGCGACCTCGACGGGAAACACGTTTGAGGGCGGCCACGGCGGAACGGAATATTTCCTGAGTTCGGAGGCCGTGTTTCAGGACAGCGGCGTGGACAGCCGCCTGCGGCTCTGGTCTGTGACCAATACAAGCTCGATCGATACCGCGCCGGCGCTGGGCATCAGCGCGACGGTGGTGAACACGATTCCCTATGCCGTTCCCGGCCGGGCGAATCAAAAAGTAGGCGACTTCCCGCAAGGTGAGTGCCTGGCGGATTCATCGCTGCAGGTGAGCGCGACGCTCTTCGGCTGCTGGCGATTGCTGGTGGGCGCGGGCGGGCCGTTCCCGAATCCCGAAAAAGTGGTGGACAGCAACGATTCGCGGATGCAGCAGGTGGTGCTGGCGAACGGAAAGCTGTGGGCGGCGCTGGACACGGGGCTGATCATCGACGGAGACAGCGCGCCGCGTGCGGGCGTTGCGTTTTTCGTGATCAACCCGCATTCGGGCAAAGCGGAGCAGCAGGGCTACGCGGGAATTGTGGGTAACAATTTGACGTACCCCGCGATTGCCGTCACGCAAAGCGGGCGTGGGGTGATGGCCTTCACCGTATTGGGCAACGATCACTACCCGAGCGCAGGGTATGCGGGGATCGACTCCAAGATCGGCGTGGGGGACATTCACATCGCGGCGGAAGGTGCGGGGCCGGACGATGGCTTTACCGGCTACAATCCTACCTCTGCCAACGGAACGCGGCCTCGGTGGGGAGACTACGGAGCAGCAGTGAGCGACGGCAATTCCATATGGATTGCGTCGGAATACGTGAACCAGACGTGTACGTTCAACACCTGGCTCTCAACCAACTTCCGCTGCGGGAACACGCGGACGCAACTGGCGAACTGGGGAACGCGGATATCGCAAGTAGTTCCCTAAGTTAAGTAGACAGGTCGAACAATAGAAAGAGCCGCTCTTCGGAGCGGCTCTTTTTTTGCGCGAACGGTAGCGTTTTTTCGTGCCAGCGGTTTGCGCGTTATATTCCGCGGGAGCTGCCGCTGAACTTAATGAGCTGAACTACTTGGCAAAAGAATTAACCATCAGTTTTGATTAGAGCAAGTCGGGGACCGACCCACGCCGATACATAGTACCGTCTAAAGTGGGCCGTGCCGCAAAGACCGCCCTGGGAGTTGCTCCTGCATGGTGCAAATTAAGGGATCGGCCATCAAGGAAACCATTAACCAAATTAAGTCCCGCTCCGGCGAGGATGCGCTCCAGAAGATCCTCGGTCTTCTGGATGAAGAAACCCGAACGATGTGCCAGGGTGAGATTTATTCCTCCTCGTGGTACTCGCTTGATCTTTTTACCCGGTTTCTCGAAGTCGAAATCAGGGTACTCGCTGACGGAAGGGAAGAAATGATCACGCGCGGCTCCGAAGTGGTAATCGAAAAGCAGCTTCGTGGAATTTACAAGGTGTTTGTGAAACTCGGTTCGCCAGAATTTGTGATCAAGCAGATCGCGGCCGTTCATGCAACATACTTTCAGGGTGTTCCGATCGAGGTGCACATGCAGGGGCCGGGGAAAGCGGTGGTCCGATACACGGGATTTGAAAAGCAGCACAGGATCATGGGATTTGCCATTATTGGATTTTTCAAGAAAGCGCTGGAAATTTCCGGAGCCAAAGACATGGCGCTCCGCTTCACCGTACCGATCGAGGAAGGCCGAGCATTCGCCGAACTGTCGATTTCCTGGAGTTAAGCGAGATGAAGGGCGTTCGAAAGCTGGCTTCGGCTTTTTTGGGTTACCGGGGGATGCAGATTACTTTGGATCGGGCGCGGGGGTGATCTCCAGTTGCTCCAGGCGATGATTCAGCAAGACGAGATCGTCCTTCAGTAGAGAGTCGTCAAACAAATTGATATTCAAGTGCTGCTGGAGGAGGACGGTCGGCGGTGCGTCGAAACCGTTTTTGAGGAGCGCGATGTAGCGTGGCAGGAAATGCTCCCGATCGGTGGTGTAGAGCTGGTAGTACCTGAGTGCGAGAAGGCCTCCGTAAACGTAGTTGATGTTGTAGAGAGGGTCTTCGTACATGAGAGAGAGCGTGGCCCAGCGATTGCGGAGTTCGGGAGTGGTGGCGGGAAACGTGGAGAACTGGTTATCGACCTGGAGAGTGAGCTTGTCGAGGTCGTCCGGGCTTCGAACGTCGCCCGTGGACACGCCTTCGTAGAGTTCTTGTTCGAGCAGAGCGTCTTGCGCTCCGTAGAAGGCGTCCAGGCCTTTGATGCGCATCCATTGTTCGAGGTAGTAGCGGCGGAGGCGGGGATCAGCGGCGTGTTCGGCGAAATAGTCCGCTAGCACGAGTTCGTTGAAGGCCGCGAAGGATTCAAAAAGAAAATTTGGCCCGTTGGCGTAAATCGGCTTGATGCCGTTGGCGGACATGAATGCGCGATGGGCCGCGTGGCCGCCTTCGTGCGCAATCACCGATAGGTCCTTAAAAGTACCGTCGTAGCGGCCGATGAAGAGCATGCTGGTGCTTCCGGCAAATCCTGTCGAAAAACCTCCGGCGTACCGGTTGGGCGCTCCTCCGGGCAAAATATTGGCGCGACCGTTGAGAGGATTCAGCAGCGCGTCAAATGCTTCCTGATACTCGGTGCCGAGTCCCGCGAAGGCTTGGTGGAAAATGGCTGGAGCATCGGTGAGAGGAGTGATGGGAAGGGGCAAGTCTTTCTGAGGAGCGGCGAGGTCCCATGGCTGGAGTTGCGCGTGATTTGAGAGTCGGTATTCGTCGGAGCGGATTTGTTCAAATCGTTTGGCGACGTCGCCGTGCTGCGCCATCGCGGTCAGAAGTGCGCGGGATTGCTCCGGGTTCAGGTACAGGCTGGCGTATTTGCGCGCAGGCGCGTCCGGAGAATGATGTAACTGAGCGAGGGCGTTTTGCGCTTGGACGGTGTGGAGCAGGGCGAAGGCGAAGAGGTCGCGGCGGCTGGCGAATCCATCCATGCGGCGCTTGAAAGCCTCTTCGCGCACGCGCGGATCGGCGTGTGAGGCAAGCAGGTTACGCTGGCGGACGACGTCGAGCGGGCCCGTCGGAGTTTGCACCGTGCCGAAAGAGATGCCGGCTAGGATCTGCTCGTACAGATCGTATTGCCAGTCTGCAATTTCGGGTTGGAGCCGGTCGAGGAAGGCTTGTTCGGTTCCCGGCAAGGTGTGTGGCGAATCGCGACGGATGTCCTGCAGAGCGAAAAAATAAGGTTTTAGCCCCGGCTCGGCGGCCTTGAATGCCTGCAGTTGGGATTCGGGAATCGCCAGAATTTCCGGGGAGAGAAATGCGGTTGCTGCGTTTACCTCTGATTCGAGCTTCGAATTGGCCGCGCATGCCGGATCTTTGCGGTTCTGGGAGCAGCGCAGACGCAGATAAGTTTCATGGCGCCGGTAGATTTTCTGGACGTTCTCGTACGATTGCAAAACATTGAGCAGGCGCTGCCCTGTATTGATTTGCCCGTAGAAAGAGCTGATGTGTTTTAGAGCGGCATCCAGGTCTGTGCGCGCGGCAATTTCCGCTTCCGGAGAGGCGAAGAAGTAGCGAGCCAGGTCGGCGGAGAAAACGGCGGGTGGCACAGTTTGGGCGGCCGTTGTGACGACGTTGATGGCCAGATAGAGGAGAAAAACAAGGGAGAGCTTGGCCCGCATCGTTTGGCACCCTCTTTGAATTGTCCGTGATTATAGACGTCTATTGCAGACGATTGGTCTTACAGAGGATTTATTTAGAGGAGAAGATCTCGGAATTGGCTGGTTTAGCGGCGGAGGAGTTGGCTACTAAGTTGAAAGAGGCGCCTACTTCTTTGGTTACGGGTGGGAGGCAGATTTCTGTGCTGCAGGCCTGGTAACGGAGCTTCATGGGGATGTGTTGGGGGCCGAGCGGGGCGCTGGCGAGAACGGTTAGCGGGAGAAGAATGGTTACGTTGCCGGAGTAGACATTAAGCTTCTTGTTTTTGGAGAAGGTAAAAGTTTGCAGCGTTCCTTTTGGATAGGAAACGGGGCCGAGTTTGAAGCCGGCGGGGACTTCGGCGCGGAGGTCGGTGGGGATCAGATAGTCTTCGGTGACTTCGCGGGCGTTGACGTGAAAGCCGTTGCGAATTTTGAGGACGACGGCGACCTGGAAGGACATGCCGCGGGCCACTGGATCGTGGGAGGCGAAGGCTTCGGGGGCGACGACGTCTTTGCCGGAGGGTGTTTGCGAGCCGGCGGGAGAGGAGAGAAAGAGAGCGGCAGCGAGGAGGGAGGCCGCGAATCTGGCGATGAAGCGGTTCATACTTTCACCTGGGCGCCGAGTTGTTGGGAGACTACACGGCTCATTACGGCGTGAAGGTCTTCGCCGGTTTTTTCGAGGACAAAAGAGTTGCGCGCTTCGGACCAGCCGAGTTTGAAGCTGGTGGAAAGAGCGGAGATCCAGATTTCGCGGATCGGGGTGTTGGGAGAGATGACGAACCTGGCAGGTTCGGGCTCTTCGAAGATGACTTCGAGCTTGCCGCTTTCGCCTTCAACGTCGAAGCCGTGTTCATCGCCCAGATTCAGGAGGCGTTTCTTCAAGTCTTCGAAGGCGAGGTCGGCCTTTTTTTGGAAATCGTGTTCTGAGAGCATGCGCGGGTGCTTTCTTAGAGCAGTGACTCGATGGCCTTGGTGAGTTCTTCTTCACTCTTGAGGCCCTGGAATTTGGTGACGATTTTGCCGTCGCGGGAGATCAGGAAGCTGCTGGGGTAGCCGAGGATGCCGCCGAACTTGTCCGCGGCTTCATCGGTGCCGAGAAGGATCGGATAGTTCATCGGGAGTTTTTGCCCGTCGACATCGAAGCGCTCCTTGTCGAGGAAGGGCGCGACGACGGATTTGCCCTCCTCATCCATGGCGATGCCCAGGACGGTGAAACCCTTGGGGCCGTATTTATTCTGCATGGCGATCAGCCAGGGAATTTCCACCCGGCAGGGATCGCACCAGGTGGCCCAGAAATTCACGAAGACCACTTTGCCCTTGTAGTCGGCGAGGGAGACTTCTTTGCCGTCGACGGTTTTCAGTTTGAGTTCGGGCTCGGGCTTACCGGCGACCTGGGAATCGATGTGCACGCCTCCAGCAGCGGCGCCGGAGACGCGAGTGGCGCGGTCCGCGATGATGGTGACGGCGATGAGGAACACGACAGTTCCGATCACCAAAAAAGTTTTCGTGCGGGGCATGGCGGAAAAAACCTCCCGATAGCGGATGAAGGCAAGAACGAGCAAAGCGAGAGCCGAGAGCGCGATAAGAATCCAGAATAGCAGGCTGTGCGCCGCGCCTGTGATAGGTCCTTCAAGACCCGCGGTGAGCGCGTTGAGGAAATTCAAGCGGGCGGTGAGCCAGGCGAGCTTGTTGAGGAATACGAGGGCGCCGATAAAGACGAGCAGGCCGCCGCTGAGTAGCTCCACCCAGTGCAGGTATTTGCGAAAGCTTTGGTAGAACTTCAGGAAGCGGCCCATTTCAAGCGCAGTGATAAGGAAAGGGATGGAGAGCCCCGCGGAGTAGACGGCGAGGAGAAGGACACCGCGGGCGACCGTGCCGCTGGCGGCGGCGAGGCTCAAGACAGCGCCGACAATGGGACCGAGGCAAGGCGACCAGCCGAAGGCAAATGCAAATCCAAGGAAAAAGGCGCTCCAGACACCGGGCTGGGCCGCGGAGCTGCGAAGATGGACGTCTCGATTGAGCCAGCGGGTGACGAACGGACCGAAAAAGCCGATCAGTGACAAAGAAAAGAATTGACCGGCGCCGAAATCGGCAAAAAGTGGCGCGTGACGCAGAAGCGATAAAACGCCGAGTGCGGCGAGAACCGCGCCGATAGCGATGCCAAGTCGAACGCTGAGTTTGGCCAACACACCGAGGAGATGCAAGCCGAAGAGAAGCACGAGTGCGCCAGCGATAGGTGTGATCGAGTTGCGATGTTCTTTGAGGAGTTCGCCGACGGCGCTGGCGGAGGCTCCGAGAGCGATGAAGACGATGGAGAGGCCGCTGACGAACGCGAGAGCGGAGGCCAGAAGCTGCGAACTGGGGGCTTTGCCTTCGCGGAGCTGGTCCATGCCGATGCCGGAGAGCATGGAGATGTAGCCGGGTACGAGGGGAAGCACGCACGGGGAGAGAAAGGAGATCAGGCCGGCGAGAAAGGCTCCTGCAAGTGAGACGTCGTTCATGGTTAAGAGGCTCGCGTAAGTGGCATTCGAAAATTTGCGCGCGGGGGAGACGAAGCAAGTCCCCCTCTCTCTATTCTCGCACAAAAGGGAGGGCGGGATGTTTGAGAGGCGTCTGCATACAGATGAGTTAGACGCAGCTATGGGAGTAAGGAAGGCGGAGACAGGTTACATGGACAGGTGGCGGATTTGGCTGGCGCGAGGCGCTGTTGGAAAGCCAGGGCTATCTTGCAGGGTGCTGAAAATGAGGGAGTTTCCTGCGGACTGGATGGAGACGGTGTTGCTCTGCATAGTTTGGCCGGTAGTGGACATGGCAGGTGCGCATGGTTTGGACGCCGAACAAGGTGACGCTGCTGCGAGTGGTGGTGGGATTTCTGGCGGTGAGCGCGTTTGGGCACGGGGCGTGGATGAACCTGCTGGGCGTGGCGCTGACGGTGGCGGCGATCGCGCTGGATGCACTGGACGGGCACATTGCGCGACGGAAAAAGATGGATACGCCTGTTGGTGCGCAACTGGACATTCTGGGCGACCGGGTGATCGAGAACATGTTTTTTACGTATTTTGCGGTGGTGGGGATGGTGTCGCTGTGGCTGCCGATGCTGTTTTTTGCGCGCGGGGCGGCGACGGATTTTCTGCGCGGGCTGGCGATGAAGCCCGGATATTCGGGATGGGGCGCCAGCGCGATGCTCCAGAGCGGTTGGGCGAAGGCTCTGGTGGCGTCGCGCTGGAGCCGGGGATTGTACGCGGCGATGAAGTGCGCGTGTTTTTGTTATTTGGGATTGGAGCTGGCGCTGACGCGTGGGCCG
>Ga0210389_10000415_pt1 | contig 40432 bp, 37 predicted proteins | sample IncBWH28OmetaG_FD_160127 | JGI IMG/M metagenome (GOLD analysis project Ga0210389, IMG submission 160127) | Forest soil microbial communities from Barre Woods Harvard Forest LTER site, Petersham, Massachusetts, United States - Inc-BW-H-28-O ... | reverse complement strand
CTGACCGTTTTCATTCCGGCCATCACCGGTTTTCACTGGCTCAACGAAATCCGCTTCTGCAAACAATGGGCCACGAAACTGGATGGCAGGGAAAAGACTCCGCGCATGCTATGGGACGTCGATTCGAGGTTCGAGGCGAACTGGGCGAGTTGAGGTGGGGCCATGACCGTCGCAAAAACAGTCTGGGGCTACATCCAAAACCGTGATTACCGCGTGATGCGCCGCGTCAATCGCTGGAAAGCGCCGCGCTGGATTCGCTACTGGATGATCGCCGCCACGCGCGTCGGCGACGGCTGGCTTTGGTACAGCCTGGCCATCATCCTGTTAATCGTTGGCGGCCCAAACCGCTACGCCGCGGTTAGCGCCTCCGCATGCGCCGCTCTCGCTGGAGTTTTCGTTTTCAAAGCGCTAAAGAAAATCAGCCACCGCCAGCGCCCGTGCCACATGGAGCCGCACTGCTGGTCCCGCGTTCTTCCCCCCGACCAGTTTTCGTTTCCCTCCGGTCACACTATGACCGCCTTCTCGATTGCGCTGGTCGTCAGCTATTTTTATCCGGGCCTGGAGGGTGCGCTGTATTTCGTCGCTGCCAGTATCGCGATCTCCCGTGTGGTCCTCGGCATGCATTTTCTCAGCGACGTTCTGGCCGGCGCCGTACTCGGCTCCGGACTGGGAGTCACAGCCATCGTCCTCTTTGCCTCCTACGGCCTGGTGTAGTGTGTTTCTTATAAGACACCTTTTCGCCACCCCATGCGCTAAGATTAACCAATGGCATCTGCAGGACAATTTCACAGACAGGTTTTCCTCGTTTTCGCCGCTTTCTTGATTGCTTCCCTCACCCTGACGGCTCAGGAAAAACCCGACACTCCGGAAACTTCCTCGACAACATCCGGCACCGCCCCCGCCGCGTGTTGTTCGGATATCGGCCGCAGCGTCTCGCTTCGCCAGTTGCCGGGAAATCTTCTCGCCGACCAGAAAGACATCTGGCTCTTCCCGACCAAGCTCGTCAAGGGAGAGCACATCTGGCCCACCATCGCCATTGTCGGCATCACTTCCGGATTTGTCGCTTCGGATCCTTATTCAGCTCCCCCATTCCGCAACACCACAAGTTTCAGCGGCTTCAACCGCGTACTCAGCAGCACCAACACAGGCGCTTTCATCGCGGCCGTGCCCGCTGCGATGTACGCGATCGGCTGGGCGCGCAAGGATTCCTATGCTCAGGAAACCGCGCTTCTTGCCGGAGAGGCTTTCGCCGACGGCTTCCTGATCGATCTCCCCTTCAAAGCCATCACCGGCCGCCGCGAACCCATCAGCTACACCGGCAACGGCCCGTACTCTGACAGTTTTTTTAGCGGAACTCACAATCCGTTGCATTCCGGGGGCTTCTATTCCGTCCACTCCATGGGTGCCATGGCCGTGGCAACGGTGATCGCCCGCCGCTACCGCTCGCACCGCTGGGTGCCCTTCGTCGCTTACGGACTCGCTGGCGCCATCTCCTTCTCGCGCATCACGCGCAGCGATCATTTCCCCGGAGACGTTTTCTTCGGCGGCGCCATGGGCTTCGTCATCGCTCGCTACGCGGTCCTGCCCCAACGCGAATAAGGGGCGGTTTGACGCCCCCTATTGCAGTCCTCCTACCTTTGTAGGGGCGTGGCTCGCCCCGCCCGCTGTAGCGGCACCGCTCACACTAAGCCTGGACGAGGATCTCAACAAAGCCAGATCCGTTCTACTCCCTAAGCTCGCCTTCCCAAACGATCAGAAATCTTGATTCGCCCCTCAGATAATCCGCTTGGGGTGCTCCGCCAAGGCCTTCCGAAACGCCGCGAGATTTGTGGAGTCGATAACCGCCGTTCCGGTATCCACAAACGTGGGCAGAGGAGCCGTCGGCGCGGTTGCCCAGTCTTTAAATTCGTGAACTACGTTGTGGTGCAAGTCGTCCAACAACCTTACTCCATAAAACGCCATGAGGTAAGGTTTCTGCACAACCGTGGCGGTGATCCACCCGCGCTCGACCGCATCCAGTGTCTGCGGATCTTTATCGAACGCCACGATCTTGATCTTCCCGGTCATGTCCAGCAGGTGCAGCACATCGGCCGCTCCTGGCCCGCCCGATGCCTCCAGACAAATAATCCCGTCGATCTTCTCCTTCTTCTTCTGCAGTAGGTCGGAAATGCCGTCATACGCGGCCCGCGGATCGCCATGGTCGTCGATGGTTTCCACAATCTTGATTCCCGGATAGCTCTTCAGCACGTCGTTCACACCGCGGACGCGCTCCTCTGAATTGAACTGGCCCGGCAGGCCGATTAGAACAATGCGTCCTTGCCCGGCCAGCAGGTCCACCATCCGCTTCGCGCTCTTTTGCCCGGCGCGGAAATTATCCGTCCCGATGAACAGCACTCGCCGCGAATCAGGCGAATCCGAGTCCATGCAAATCACCGGGATTCCCTGCAGCACAGCCTTGTTTATCGACTCCTTAAACAACGCGGGGTCGCTCGCCGACACCATGATGCCGGCGGGATTTTGCGCCACTACCTTTTGAAACTCGCTTAGCTCTTCGCTGGGCGAAAGAGTGGCAGGTCCCACCATCTCTACTTTTACACCCGCCGTCTTGCCGATATCCGTCAGCCCAGCTTGCGCCTCCTGCCAATACGGCAGGTTTACATTCGCGGTTACAAGAACATAGCGCTCCTCCGGCTGGTGGTACGGCTTCTCGCAAGCAGAAAGGGCGAGCCCCATCGCAACTACGCCGGCGATGCAAATGAATCTGGGTGCGTTCATGATCGGTCTCCTTAGCTGAAACTTACCTAGTAGGTTGAATGGTGGGATGAGACCAGATGACTCCGCGAGCAGACTAACACAACGCGCTTCGCTGGTGATAGAGCACTGGCATTTTTCCTGACCGTTCCAACCCACCTCCCGTAAGATGGTGCGTTGCTTGCCGGCGGCTGCGGTATCGCGCCGGCCGCCGCGTCTTTTCTAAAAACTATGCCTGCTGGAATATTGTTGGAAGTTGCGGTGGATTCCCTGGCCCGCGCGGCCGCCGCCGAACGCGCCGGAGCACAGCGCCTGGAACTATGTGCTGATCTCGCTGCGGGAGGCCTGACGCCCGGGATCGAGTTGATTCGCCAGGTGCGCGCCGCAGTCCGCATTCCCATTCACGTGATGATCCGCCCCCGCTCGGGCGATTTCGTCTACTCATCGGCCGATTTTGCGGAGATGAAAGCGTCAATCAAAACGATCGCAGCGGAAAACCTGGAGGGCATTGTGACGGGCGTGCTGCTCCCTGACGGTCGGGTAGATGTTCCGCGCACCACGGAACTCGTCTCGCTAGCCTCACCAATGCAAGTCACATTTCATCGCGCTCTTGATCAGACACCAGACCTCGCGGCAGCGTTGGAATGCGTCGTTCTCACCGGCGCGCACCGCATCCTCACTTCCGGCGGCGCAGCCAATGCCCAAACTGGCGCGCGGACTCTCCGATCGCTAATCGAACAAGCTGGAAGCCGCTTCACCATTCTTCCCGGCGGCGGCCTCCATCCAGGCAATATCGCCGAAGTAGCCCGCGCCACCGGCGCGCATGAGTTGCACACAGGCCTCGGTGAAGTGATTCCCTACTCCAGCCCGGACATCGCAGCCTTCGAATCCGCGGTCAAACACTGCGTCGCGCCACTTCAAACGTAGCGCCGCCATCCTGGCGGCAAGCGTGCCTGCAAGATGACGGCACTACCCTGCGCCACAAAAAAAGGGCACGCGATTGCGTGCCCTCCCAAACAGCAAATTGTTTTCAGCGTCAGGCCTTCTGCGCCTGCCTCCGAAGGAACGTCGGCACGTCCAGATCGTCTTTCGGCACTTCCGGCGACACTTCGCGCACGTTCTGCGCCACCTGATGCACCACGCTTGGCGGCGTCTGCGGCAATTCCTGCTGCTGCGGATTTTCCCGCCCGGCCTTCCACGTTCTCGGCAGCACCGTCTGCTTCGACGGCGCCTGCTTTTTCCCGGCTTCCTTGAACCCCGCCGCGATCACCGTAATTTTCACCGCATCCTTCATATTCTCGTCCATCACCGCGCCGAAAATAATGTTCGCATTCTCATGCGCAGCTTTCTGGATCACGCTCGAAGCTTCATGAACCTCATGCAGCGAAAGTGAAGAGCTTCCGCAAATGTTGATCAGGATACCCTGCGCGCCCTGAATCGAATTGTCTTCCAGCAACGGACTGGCAATCGCGCGATTCGCCGCATCCACCGCGCGAGTGGCGCCGGTAGCTACGGCCGTGCCCATCACCGCGTAACCCTGCCCATGCATGATGGCCTTCACGTCCGCAAAGTCGCGGTTGATGATGCCGGGCACCGTGATGATGTCCGAAATGCCCTGCACCGCCTGTCGCAAAATATCGTCGGCGATCCGGAACGCATCGAAAAAACTGGTGCCGCGCTCCACCGTTTCCATCAGCCGCTCGTTCGGAATCACGATGACGGTGTCCACCACGCCGATCAAATCCTGCAGCGCCTGCTCGGCCTGCAACATCCGGCGCTTGCCTTCAAACGCAAACGGCTTCGTCACCACCGCAACGCTCAACGCGCCCAACTCACTTGCCAGCGAAGCCACCACGGGCGCCGCGCCGCTGCCCGTCCCTCCACCGAGGCCGGACGTAATGAAAATCATGTCCGCACCCTCGAGCGCTTCAATAATTTTGTCCGTATCTTCCAACGCCGCCTTGCGCCCAATCTCCGGGTTCGCTCCCGCGCCCAATCCCTTCGTCAACTTCGCGCCTAGTTGGAGCTTTATCGGCGCCTGCGACATCTTCAACGCCTGCAGGTCCGTATTGGCCGTGATGAATTCCACGCCCTCGACCTTGGCGCGAATCATGCGATTCACCGCATTGCAACCGCCGCCGCCCACACCAATCACCTTGATCTTCGCGGGCTGCAACTCCTCGCTGAAGCTCATCCGGATTCCTGCGTCTTTCGCTGTCATGCATCTCCCCCTGTCCGGCTGGTCCAAATCCTTTATAGAACTCGTATTCCCCTGATTCCACAGAGACTTTTCCAGGCCTGTGGAAAACGGGCCCGCAACTCCGTGTGTTTACCCCTGCACTTCGCCTACCCTCTCACCGTTAGCGCCTTCTAATCCCGTTTTGGCCCACCCGGACAAGAGGTCATCTCATAAATGGTTTTCAGGGGGTCGGAGCTTCAGCTCCGACATTTAGGATCCCAGAAAACGGGGCTTTAGCCCCTGAGGGCACTCTTCGATCATCCGAACCTCATTTATGAGATAGCTTCTACGCCCCGGCAAACATCGCTTTCAGCTTCGAAACCAGCGTATTGCCTTTCTGCGCGTTGTTGCTGCGGCGCGTCTTCGCTGCATGCAACACCAACCCCACAACCGTCGCATAGTCAGGCCTCGCCACCGATTCCGGCATGTCCAGAATCCCGCGCGGCTCGCCAAGTCGCACCGGCAACTGGAAAACGTGCTCCGCAAACTCGCCCAGGCCATTCAGCAGCGCGCCGCCGCCTGCCAAAACGAATCCAGCCTGAATCTGGCGTTCCATTCCGGCGCGGCGCAGGTCGTCTCGAATCATGGTCAGTAGCTCTTGCGCGCGCGGCTCGATGATTTCCGTCAGGTTGCGCGCAAAAATCGTGCGCGGCGGGCGGTCACCCACGCTCGCAATTTCAATGGCGCCGTCGTTGTGCAGCACCTCGCCCCAGGCGCAACCATGGCGATGCTTGATCCGCTCCGCCTCTGGAATCGGCGTGCGAAGGCCCACCGCCAGATCGTTTGTAAAGTGATCGCCTCCGATCACAACCGTTCCCGTATGCCGCACCACGCCCCCGCCAAATATCGCCAGGTCCGTTGTGCCTCCGCCAATATCCAGAATGCAGCAGCCCATCTCTTTTTCGTCGGCGGTAAGGCACGCTTCCGCCGAAGCCAGCGGCTCCAGTACCGTGTCGTTGATCAAAATCCCCGCTTTGTTCGCCGCCGTAATCAGATTCTGCGTCGCGGCCACCGAAGACGTGACCACATGTACGTTCGCTTCCAGTCGTTGCCCGATCATCCCGATCGGATCGCGGATGCCGTCCTGCGCATCCACCAGGAATTCGTGGGGAAGCACGTGCAGAACTTCGCGATCCTCCGGCATCGCGATGTTCCGTGCAGCATCAATGGCACGGCGTACGTCATCGCGCTCCACGTCCCGCGCCCGGTTTCCCAACGAAATGCCGCCCCTGCTGTTCACTCCGCGCACGTGGCTGCCCGCCACGCCGATCACCGCCGATTCCACCGGCACATTGGCCACTCCCTCGGCTTCTTCCACCGCGCGCCGGATGGAGCTCACCGTCGAGTCCAGATTCACGATCAATCCCTTGCGAAGCCCCTTCGATTCCGCCGCACCCAGCGCCAGAAACCGCAATTGCTCATTTTCAATTTCCGCCAGCAGCGCGCACGTTTTTGTGCTGCCAATATCCAGCCCGACCAGGTACTTGTCTTTCTTTGCCAAGACGCTCTCCTGCTTTCTATTTTGCTCTTGCCACAGGTGCGCTGGTGTCGGGGTTCACCACCACCTGCCTCGAGTAACGAAGATCGATCGCATGCACGGGCCCGGCATTCGCCTGCCACTGCGTGAAGTTTTCCACCAGCGTCCGGTACTTGCCGGTGAAGTCGCCCTGGCCGAAATGCACGGTGATGGCGGGCGCGCTTCCGTCATTGCCGAATCCCGTCAGCACGGCGCACAAATCACGCGGATTCCCAAGGTCGGCTTCGCTTACGCGCTCCGACGAACCCGCTTTCACCAGGTCAATGTTCTTCATGAATTCCTGGTACACCTGCATGCGCTTTTCGCGCTCTTCCCGCCCCAGGTTTTCGGACATGCCCGTGACGATCGGAAAGTGAAAGTCTTCGCCCTCCGGCCGCTCCAGCAGAACCCCGTGCGCGTCAATCAGTGTCAACTCGTTGCCGTTGCGAAAGAACGCTACCGGCGTCCGCTCGGTGATTTCCACCCGCAGCCGGTTCGGCAAAATCCGCTGCACGCTGGCCTCTTCCACCCAGGGAATTTCCTGGATCTGCGCGCGCCGGGCTTCCAACGGAATACGCAGCACGCTGCGGTTACGGTCATGCACAAAAAGCTTTTGGATTTCCTCCGGCCCCACGATGCGATTCCCGCTGACGGCAATCTGGTCCGGTTTCACCAGCAGCATTTGCGGCGAATACAGCGCATACCGCGTGCCAAAATAGCCCACGGTGATCAGCGCCGCGCCCGTCACCGACCAGACAAACACGCGGCGATAGAACGGCCACGTCTTTCCGCCCAGTTTCTTCCGGCGAATCTCCACCGGCTTCTGCCGGCGCAGATACTTCGGCTCTTCGTCTGTGACCAGGTCCGGCCGGTAGGATTCCTGATCTGCCGCCGCCGCGGAGGCGTTGCGTTGGATGGGTTTCACGCGTTCCAAACCACCACCTCGTTTTCCAGGGTCACCCCGTAGGCCTGCTGCACGCGCTCGCGTACGTCCGCGATCAGCGCCAGCATGTCCGCCGCCGAGGCTTGCCCCGCATTCACGAAGAAATTCGCATGGCGGTCGCTGACCCGCGCGTCGCCACGCGAAAAACCTTTCAGCCCGAGCTCGTCGATCATCCGCCCGGCCGAACCTCCCGGCGGATTCTTGAAGATGCAGCCCGCGCTCTTCTGCCCAAGAGGCTGGCTCGAACGCCGCTTTTCATTGCAGATGCGAATACCTTGGAGAATTTCAGGGTACGGTTTGGAGGGAAGTTCCAGCTTCACTGCCAGCATCATATCATCGGGCGCAAACGAAGTGTGCCGGTATTCAAAGGAAATTTGTTTGCCGTGAAGAATCTCGATTTTGCGCTCCGCCGCCCGGTACACTTTCACTTCCCGCACGTATGAGCCGATCTGGATGCCGTACGCGCCCGCGTTCATGCGTAATGCTCCGCCCACGGTTCCGGGCACGCCGATCAGCCCTTCCATGCCGCCCAAATTATTTTTCGCGCAGAACGTCACCGTGCGTCCCAAGTCAGCCGCTGCGTCCACGGAAGCGATGTTCCCGTCCAAGGAAATCTCTGGTTCGCCTTTCACAAGTTGCAGCACAACAAACGGCAATTCGCCGTCCACCACCAGCAAATTCGATCCGCCCCCCAGGAATTTATGCGCGACGCCCTGCGCGTCCAGCAATTTCAGCAATCCCGGTATCGCCTCGTGCCGCTGAATCCGCAGCAAATCAGTCGTGCCACCGATTCCGAGCGACGTCAATTCGGCCAGCGAAACTCCGCTCCGGAGCTCCGTGCCCAACTCCGGAAGCGCCGCTAGGATTTTGGGATCTTCAATCCGCATTTCGAATCCGGTCCTCCACGCGCAATTCCGTTCCGAGCAGCACCATCAACTCGCTGCTCGCGCGGCTGACGTTCCCCGCGCCGATGGTCATAATCGCGTCGCCCGGCCGCGCCTCGCGCAGCAAAAACTCAATCGCATCCTGCATCGAGCGGAAATACTGCACATTTTTGTGCCCCGCCTCGCGAATACTGTTGGCCAGTGCCTCGCTCGTGATTCCAGCAACCGGCGCTTCCCCCGCCGGATAAACATCCATCAGCGCCAAAATATCCGCGTCGTTAAATGCCTGCACAAACTCATCCCACAAATGCTGCGTCCGCGTGTACCGATGCGGCTGGAACAGCGCCAGCAATCGATTGAACTGGCAGCCCCGCGCCGCCTTCAGCGTCGCCCGAATTTCCGCCGGGTGATGGCCGTAGTCGTCCACCACAGTAATGTCGTTCACCACGCCCTTGATATCGAACCGCCGCCCAACGCCCGCAAATTTCGCCAGGCCTTCACGAATCAGGTCGCTGGCTACATTCAGATAAAGCGCCACCGCCGCTGCGGCTGCGGCATTCCGAACGTTGTGAATCCCCGGCGGATGCGGCAACAAAAGCATTCCTAAATCCTCGCCTCTGTAAGTCAGTCGGAATTCCGCTCCCAGTCCGCGCACTTCCACGTCGCTGATCACCAGGTCGGCCTGCGGCGAAGTGCCATAAGTAATGATCGGCCGCTTCACATCCGGAATAATCGCCTGCACATTCGGCTCGTCCAGGCACAATACCGCCGCTCCATAAAACGGCACCCGGTTCACAAACTGGATGAACGCGTCCTGAATATCTTCGAGCGATGAATATTGATCGAGGTGTTCCCGGTCGATCGTAGTGACCACCGCAACCACCGGCGCGAACATCAGAAAGCTGCGGTCGCTTTCATCCGCCTCCACCACAAAATATTCCCCGCGGCCCACGCGAGCCGTTGTCCCCGCCTGATTCACCTTCCCACCAACCACGAACGTCGGGTCCAGATGCGCCGCTGCCAGAATCGAAGCCACCATCGAAGTCGTGGTCGTCTTCCCGTGCGCCCCAGCCACCGCGATGCCGTATTTCAACCGCATCAATTCCGCCAGCATCTCCGCCCGCGGTATCACCGGAATCTTCCGCTTATGCGCCTCAACAACTTCCGGATTGTCGGCCTTCACCGCGGAAGAGATCACCACCACGTGCGCCCCTTCCACATTCGCGGCCTGGTGCCCCTCATAAATCGTCGCGCCCAGATTCTGCAAACGCTCCGTGATCGTCGAAGGCTTCAGGTCTGACCCCGAAACCGAATACCCCAGCGTCAGCAGCACCTCCGCGATGCCGCTCATCCCGATCCCGCCAATCCCCACCAAATGAATCCGTTGAAAATTCCGAAATGAAACCATCATGGCCTCGATCCATCCCCTTCGATTCGAAATCCTCCCACAACTGCGTTGTTGGGGGTCGGAGCTTCAGCTCCGACATTAAGCAGCCGAGAGTGATGGGATTTAGCCCCTGAGGAACTGGTTCTCCCTTTCATCTGGGTGCTCATGAAACATCCCCTCGCCCTGCCGCTTCTTCAATTAAATTCACAATGTCGCGCGCCGCATGCGGGTAGGCAAGGCTCCGCGCGTTCGTGGAAAGCGTTTCAATCTCCCGGGGCTGGTCGAGGAGGGAGAAAATCTCGCGCGCCAATCGTTCTCCGGTCAGTTCCGTTTCCGTGATCAGTCGCCCCGCTTGCGCATTCGCCATGGCCTGCGCGTTGCGCAACTGGTGGCTGTCTGTGGCGCGCCCGAACGGTATGAAAATCCCCGCCCGGCCCGCCGCGGCTACCTCCGCGGCGGTGATCGCTCCGGCCCGGCAGACCAGCAGGTCGGCCCAGGCGAAACGTTCCGCCATGTTCGTCAGAAAAGGAACCACTTCCGCGAGAATCTCGCGCCGCGCGTACGCGGTCCTTACCGCATTATAATCGCGTTCCCCGGTCTGGTGCACAATCTGCATTTCATTTTTTCGCGCGGCCAGCAGATCCATCGCATCCACAAACGCTCGATTCACCGGCAGCGCCCCCTGGCTGCCTCCCGTTATCAACAAATGCAGCGGCTTCTCCGGCTTCCGCGGCTCGATCGCAAAAAATTCCGGCCGCACCGGGCAGCCGGTTAGCTTGGCCTTTTCTCCCCACGCCTTCGCCGTCACTTCGTAGCCCGTCGCGATACGTTTCGCAAAACGCGCCACAACTCTATTCGTGAACCCGGGTTCCGCGTTCGGCTCAAAAATCACGTTGGGAATTCCCCGCAGCCAGCTTGCCAAAAGCATTGGTCCCGCCGCATAACCACCCACGCCAAACGCCACCACCGGCTTGTGCCGTTTCAGAACACCAAACGAATCCGCCAATCCCGATCCGAGCATCATCAAATTCTTCAACAGCGTCGTTCCGCCCTTGCCCTTCAACCCTGCCACGCGAATCGTCTCCAGCGGCAGCCCGGCCTGCGGCACCAGCTTCATCTCAATTCCGCGTTGTGTTCCCACCAGCACCACTTCCCTCTCCGCTCCCCTCGACAACCATTCCCGCGCAATCGCCATCGCCGGAAAGACGTGCCCTCCCGTTCCGCCCCCTGCAATCAAAAGTTTCACGCCATCCGCCCTCAGGCCCGCAGGCTCGACGAGCTTCCGGCCTGCTGCGAAATATTCAACAGCACGCCAGTGGCCAGCAGCATCACCAGCAAACTCGAACCTCCGTAGCTCACAAACGGCAGCGGAATCCCTTTCGTTGGCATCATCCCCAGTACCACCGCAAAATTAATCAGCGACTGAAAAATCACCATCGCCGTCACACCCAGTGCCAGCATGCTGCCAAACCGGTCCGGTGCATTAAACGCCGCGCGCATTCCCCGCCAGCCGTACACCGCAAACAGCGTGATCACAAAAACCGCCCCCAGGAATCCAAGCTCCTCGCAAATCACCGCATAAATAAAATCCGTGTGCGCTTCCGGCAAATAAAACAGTTTTTGCTTGCTCTCCATCAAACCAACCCCGTTGAATCCTCCGGAGCCGACCGCAATCAGCGACTGCATCAGTTGAAACCCCGCGCCCTGCAGATCGGAGTCCGGGTGGAGAAACGCGGTGATGCGCGCAGACCGGTAAGAAACAAATGCGATCAACGCAATCAACACCGGCAACGCCGCCGCCGCGCCAACTGCAAGCCACTTCCACGACAGCCCCGCAACAAACAAAATCGCCGTCATGATCAGCAAAATGTCCACCGAAGTGCCCAGGTCCGGCTGCATCACAATCAATCCAATGCACACCAGCAGCGGCGCCACGGCCGGCAGAATCGTCTGCAGCAAATCCTCTTTATTGAACTCCATCCGCGTAACCGCGCGGCGCTTCATATCCAGAAACCACGCCAAATACAAAATCACCACCAGCTTGGTCATTTCCGATGGCTGCAGATTAATAGGCCCCACTTTGATCCAGCGGTGCGTCGCGTGCGACTTGTCCAGAAAAAAAGTTCCCACCAGCAGCACTGCGACAACGCACAGCGCCGTATACACGACCGCAGGCTCCCGCAATCGGTGATAATCCAGCTTCATTAGTCCGAACATTCCCGCCAGGCCCACCAGCAGCCAAACCACCTGCCGCAGCACAAACACGTACGAATGCCCGTACATCTGCTGCGCGGTCACCGCCGAAGCGCTGAAAATCATCACCGCCCCAAGCAGGCACAGCGCCAGCGTCACCCCAAACAACCACCGGTCCGTTTCCGCTCGTCCTCTCATTACTGGCCGCCTCCGTGCCCTCTGTGCTCTTTCTCAGCGCTCTCTGTGTTAAATCTCTTCTCTTTTCCAATTTCTATTTTCTAATTTCACTTTTCCAATCCACGCACCAGTTCCTTGAACACCCGCCCCCGCTGCTCATAATTCTCAAACTGATCAAAACTCGCGCAGGCCGGCGCCAGCAGCACAACATCACCGGCCTGCGCCACCAGCGATGCCGCTTCCACCGAGCGTTCCAAAGTCCCCGCGCGTTCAATCGCCACGCTACCCGCAATCTGCTTTTCAATCTTGTCCGCCGCCGCCCCAATCAACAGCGCAAGAATCGCTCTCTCCCGCAGCGGCTTCTGCAAAACCGTATAGTCGCTTCCCTTATCCTTGCCGCCCAGAATCACCAGAATTCTCCCGGGAAACGCGTCCAGCGCCTTCAGTGTCGCATCCACGTTCGTCGCCTTCGAATCGTTGTAATAGCGCACCCCGTGAATATCCGCCACAAACTCCAGCCGGTGCTCCACACCCGCAAAACTCTTCACCGCCTTGGCAATCGTGGCCGAGTCCACTCCCGCCAGCCGCGCAAGGATCACCGCGGCCAGCACATTCTCCACGTTGTGCGCTCCGGCCAGCGGAATCTCCGCAACCTTCATCACCGGCTCCATCTTCCCGTGGTGCGCCACCACAATTTCCTCACCCTGCAAGCACGCCCCTTGCATCACGTGCTTCTTCCGGCTGAACCAGAACACCTGCGGCTTCTTCGGCGCATATTTCGCCGAAGCCGCATCATCCGCATTCAAAATCGCCGCATCCAGCTCGGTCTGATTCGCAAAAATCCGTGCCTTCGCTGCCGCGTACGCTTCCATCGTTTTGTGCCGGTCCAGATGATCCGGCGTCAAATTCAGCAGCGCCCCGATGTTCGGCCGGAACTTCTCGGTCAGCTCCAGTTGAAAGCTGCTCAATTCCGCCACCGCCACCGACCCCGCATCCATCTTTTCCACTTCCGAAATCAGCGGCGTCCCCACATTCCCCGCGAGATACGCGCGCATCGCCCCGGCTTTCAGGATGTGATGAACCAGCGTCGTCGTCGTGGTCTTCCCATTCGAACCGGTGATCCCGATCAGTTTCCCCTCCAGAAACCGGTATGCCAGTTCAATCTCGCTCCAGACCGTAATGCCTTTCGACTTCGCCAGCATCAAAAACTTATCGTCCGCCGGCACTCCGGGACTCGGAACAATCAAATCCTGCGCCAGAAACGTTTTTTCCGTGTGCCCGCCCAATTCCAAAGTAACCCCGGCCGCGCGCAACTTCGCCGCCGCATCTCCCAATTCACTTTCCCCGCGCGTTTCCGTTGCCGTCACAATCGCATTGTGCCCCGCGCAAAATAACGCCGTAGCCACGCCGGTTCGCGCCAGTCCCACCACCAGCACCCGCATCTTCCGTAACTCAATCGACCCAGGCATATCCGCACCGTTGGTTACACCCCAATCCGAATGAACTTGAGGGTGCCCCATCCTTCGTGCGCCTTTTGCGCGAAGGGTGGGTCTTTCGATCTAACGCCGCCATTCCTTTCTCTTTCCGCTTCATCGTAACTTCAGCGTCGTCAGCGCAAACAACGCAAACACCAGCGCTGCAATCCAGAACCTCACAATCACCTTGCTCTCGCTCCATCCCAGCAATTCGAAATGGTGGTGAATCGGAGCCATGCGAAAAATCCGCTTCCCCCGCAGCTTGAACGACCCCACCTGCAAAATCACCGAGAGCGCTTCCAGCACGAACACACCGCCGACAAACACCAGCAGCACTTCCTGTTTGATGATCACGGCGATGGTGCCAAGCGTGCCCCCAAGCGCCAGCGACCCCACATCCCCCATGAACACTTCCGCGGGATGCGCGTTGTACCAGAGAAATCCGAGTGACGCTCCAACCAGCGCTCCGCAAAAGACCGTCAACTCGCCAACGCGCGGGATGTACTGAATCTCCAGATACGTCGCCCACCGAAAATTGCTGCTAACGTAAGTCAAAATCGTCATCGCCCCAGCCGCAATCACCGTGCAGCCAATCGCCAGTCCGTCGAGCCCGTCGGTAAGATTCACCGCGTTCGAACTCCCGGTGATCACGATCATGATGAATGCCAGAAACGGCAAAAACGCCAACGGCCAAAAAGTCGCCGAGTGCTGCAATGAGTGAAACACCAGGTCCGGCCGAAATCGTTTCAAGAACGGAATAATCAATTGCGTTGAATACGCGCTATGTGTGGAGAGGATAAGCAGCGTAACCCCCACGGCAAAGCTCACGCTGAACTGCAAGGCCAATTTTTTCTTTCCCGTTAATCCTAAATTCCGCCGCTTCGCCACTTTCGCGTAATCATCAATAAACCCGATCACCGCAAACGCGATCAGCGCAAACAGCGCCATCAAAATAAAAGGATTCGACAAATCCGCCCAAAGCAAAACAGGCACCGCTGTCGAAAGCACGATCAGCACGCCCCCCATCGTCGGTGTGCCCGCTTTCTTCTTGTGCTCCTGCGGCCCTTCCTCTCGAATGTATTGCCCGATCTGCAACTCGCGCAGCTTGCGAATCAGCCACGGCCCGAACACTAGCGCCAGGAACATCGCCGTCAAGCTCGCATACGCCGTGCGCACCGTGATGTAGCGGAACACGTTCAGCGGGCTGAAATATTTCTGCAGCACGTGGTAGAGGAGGTAGTACAGCATGCTAGTGCCCCGCCTCCGGCTTCCGGCCCGCGTCCACCGGCGCAAACCGGCCCAGCATGGCCTCCACGATGCGCTCCATCTTCACGCTGCGCGACCCTTTCACCAGCAGCAAATCTCCCGGTTTCACGAACCCAGCTAGAAATTCCGCTGCGTTTTCGGGCGTAGCGAAGAATTTTGTGCGATCGCGCGGAACTCCCGCGGCCACCGCCCCTTCCACAATCTGCAAAGCGTCTCCCTGCACGCCCACCACAAAATCAATCTTCTCCGTCTGCGCCGCAAACTCCCCGCCCTCACGATGCAGTTGCGCCGAAGCCGGCCCCAGTTCCCGCATCTCCCCCGCCGCCAATATCCTCCGCTGAAATCCAGGCGTAGCCGCCAGCAAACTGCTCATCGCCTGCAGCGCTGCGGGGCTCGAGTTGTACGCATCATTAATCAATGCAAATCCATTCGTAAACCGGATCAACTCCCCCCGCATCGAAGGCGTCCGCAGACTCGGCAGCACCCGCCGCGCCTCCTCCACTCCAATACCCCATTCGCTCGCAGCCGCAATTGCCCCCAGCGCATTCCACACCACGTGCCGCCCCGGCAGCGACATCTCCACCCGCGTCCGTTGCCCCTTGTGAATCAGCGTGAACGCCGAACCCAGCGCTCCTCGGTCCTCAATCCCCTCCGCGCGAAACTCCGCCGGAGTATCCACTCCGTAAAAAATCACCCGGCCCGGAGCCACCTTGGCCATCGCCGCAACTCTCAAATCATCCGAGTTCAGCACCGCCAGCGAATTCGCTCCATTCAATCCTTCCACCAGTTCGCGTTTCGCTAGCGCAATCTCCTCCACCGAACTGAAATTCATCAGGTGCGCTGGCGCCACGCGCGTCAATATCGCCACGTCCGGCCGCGCAATCGCCGCCAACCGTTTCAGCTCGCCCGGAAACGACATCCCCATCTCCAGCACCGCCGCGTCGTCCTCCTCTTCCAGCCGGAAAATCGTCAGCGGCAGCCCGTACTCGTTGTTAAAATTTCCTTCGGTTTTCAGGACCCGGAGCTTCGCGCCCAGCAATGCCGCCAGGATTTCCTTCGTTGTGGTCTTGCCGACCGATCCGGTGATCCCGCAAATTTTCTTGCCCCAGTCCTTGCGCACTGCTCGTGCCAGTTCGTGCAGTGCAGTGAGCGTGTCGGGCACGGTGATGCAGCGGTCCTGGATCCATCCCGGATAACGCGAGACCACCGGGCCCGCCACCACTGCCGCCATCGCTCCGCTTTCCACAACGTCGGCAACGTAGTCGTGTCCGTCGTTGCGCGGACCATGTATCGCGATGAACAGTTCTCCCCGACGTATCGAGCGAGAATCAATCGAGACACCGGCCACCCGGGCCACGGCATCCACGCCGCTTCCCGGCTTGCCTGCCACCGCGTCAGCCACTTGTTTAAGCGTCCACCGCATAGTTGCCTCAATAGGTTGGCTTTCCCCAGGGTTCCTGCGAAGCGTTCCCTTCTTCCACACCGCACTTCTTGGCGCGTTTTCAGAGTGACCCCCTTAAAGCCCGCCGTAGCCGCACAGTTTGCGGCGAAGGCGGGCCACTTCCCGCCTCAAAAATCTCTCAACCAACAAGCACTCGCCAATCCTCGCCACCTCTTCCCATTTTCCATTTTCTATTTTCCAATTTCTATTTTGTACCCGCGATCGCCCAGCGCCTGTCGCGCCACTTCTCGATCGTCAAAATGAATCGTGCGATCCGCAAAAATCTGGTAATCCTCGTGCCCCTTGCCCGCCAGCAGCACGATATCTCCCGGTCGAGCTTCCTCAATCGCCAGCGATATCGCTTTCGCCCGGTCCGGCTCAATCAGATATTTCCCGCCGGACCTCTGCATCCCCACCACCACATCGCTGATGATCTTCAGCGGATCTTCCTGCCGCGGATTGTCGCTCGTCAGAATCGTAAGGTCGCTCAATTTGCCGGAGGTCTCGCCCATAATCGGCCGCTTGGTCCGGTCCCGCGAACCGCCGCAGCCAAACAGGGTGATGATGCGCCCCTTGGTGATAAGTTCGCGCGCAGTTCGAATCAAATTCTGCAATGCATCATCCGTGTGCGCATAATCCACGACAACCAGAAACGGCTGGCCCTGATCGATGCGTTGGAATCTTCCCGCTACCGCGTGCAAGTTCTGGATCCCGGTTTCAATAATGTCATTCGCAATGCCCAGACCGATGCCCGCGCCAATCGCCGCCAGGATGTTGTACACATTGATCCGCCCCACTAGCGGCGATTCCACCTGTATCGGCCCCTTCGGCGTTTGCGCAACAAAATTCAACCCATTAAAGCTCAATTGAAATTTCTTGGCCTTTAAGTCTGACCCGTTTTGCAGTCCGTAAGTCAGCGTCGTTTTCCCCAGGCCGACCAGTTTCTTACCCCACTCGTCATCGGTGTTAATGATCGAAAAGTCCGGCTCGCCCGCGCCAGTTCCTTCAAACAGCCGCCGCTTGGCCGCAAAATAATTATCGAAATTCTTGTGAAAATCGATGTGGTCCCGCGTCAGATTGGTAAACACCGCCGCTGCAAAATGGCAGCCCCACAGCCGCTCCATCGCCAGCGCGTGCGAACTCGCTTCCAAAGTCGCGTAGGTTCCGCCAGCATCACGAATCTCCGCAAAGAAATTTTGCAGGTCCACGGACTCGGGCGTGGTATTGGGAGCGGGATATTCACCGCTCGGCGTGTGATAGCTGATCGTCCCAAACAGTCCCGTCTTCGCGCCCGAAGCCCGCAAAATCGAATCAATAAGCGAAGTCGTCGTGGTTTTCCCGTTGGTTCCGGTCACGGCCGTAAGTTTCAACGCCGTCGCGGGCCGCCCAAAAAAATTCGCCGCGGTAATCGCCAGCGCCTTCCGCGCTTCCGCCACTTCCACCCAGGCCACTTCCGCGGGCCAATCTGCCGGTGCCGGCGCTTCGCTAGCCACCGCTATTGCGCCGCGCGAAACCGCATCACGCGCAAACAATGTTCCATCCGTGGCCACGCCGCTAATCGCCACGAAAAGCGCTCCGGGTTGCACCTTCCTGGAATCGTGCGTAACCTGGCGAATCTCAATCTCGCCCGGCGCCGTTTTCGAACGCAGCTCCACTCCCTCCAATAAGGACCTCAGGCTCGCGCCCCTGGAGTGTCTCTGTTCAGCCACAGTTTGTCTTTCTGCGTCCTCTCTGCGTCTGCCAGCGATCCGTTCTTCTTCCGCCGTAATTCCCAATCCTTTGCTCATGGGCTCCCGGTAAACCTTTTTCTCAGTGCACCTTACCCGCGTGTACGGGTGGTGTTCCGAATTCCACTCGAATCCTTGCTCCCCGGTGCACTTTGCTGCCCGCCGCCGGCATTTGTTGAAGTGCAAGGCTGCTGCCAACCAGCAGGGGGTTCAGGCCTAGCCGCATGCAGGTGTCCGCCACGTCCCTCATCGTCTTCCCCTTAAAATCCGGCACCTGAATGTCGCCGCCCTCATCCATCGTCACCGTCACATTCGGTGCTTGCGGCGGCTGTTGAACCGGAGCCGCCTCCGCCGCATTCGCAGCCTCTTCCGTCATCTCCGCGGGCGCCGAAAAATCCATCGGCGTGTCGTCCTCCATCGCCACGGATTCCCTTTCGCGATTCTGTCGATACGCCGTCTGCACCAGCCGCGGATTCAGCGGCACGTCGCGCGGCACATCCAGGTACGGCAGCACCTGCTCCGCAATCCGCTTGAACACCGGCGCAGACACCGAAGCTCCATCGTGCGGCCAGCCTTCCGGTGAATCAACCGAAACCAGAATCGTCACCGCCGGATTGTTAATAGGCGCAAATCCGGTGAAAGACGCGATCACTTTCGTCCGCGAATATCTTCCCGTCGCCGGATCAATCTTCTGCGCGGTTCCGGTTTTTCCTCCCGCTGTCCAGCCATCCAGCCGCGCCGCCTTTCCTGTTCCATTCAAAATCACGCCTTCCATCAACCGCCGCATAATCGCGGCCGTCTCCGGTCGAATCACACGCTTGGGTTCCGCCGGTGCCGAAGGCCCCTCTAGCGGCAACACACGATCGCCGCGCCGCATCTCTTCCACTACCCGCGGCTTATAGAGCAATCCCCCGTTCGCCACGGTCGAAACCGCGTTGATCATCTGCAGCGGTGTCACGCCCACTTCCTGCCCCATCGAAATCGAACCGATCGAAAACGATCCCCAATGCTCCAGCCTCTGCACCAATCCACGGCTTTCCCCAGGCAAGTCCACGCCCGAAGGCGAGCCGAATCCAAACGCGTGAATGTACTCATTAAATCGAGGCGGGCCCAATTTCAGCGCAATCTTGATCGCACCCACGTCGCTCGAATTCGCCAGAATCTCCGCCACCGTCAGGTCGCCATATTTCTTGTGGTCATGAATCCGGTGCCCCGCCACAACAATCGAACCGTTCTCGCAGTTGAACACCTCTTCCGGCCGGATCAGATTCTGATCAAATGCCGCCGCCAGGGTAATCAGCTTGAACGTCGACCCCGGCTCGTAAATCGCGCTCACCGCCCGATCCATCCGCGCTTCCGTCGGCACAGAAGTCGCCGAATTCGGGTTGTACTTCGGCCAATTCGCCAGCGCCAGAATCGCTCCCGTATTCGGATCCTGCACAATCACGCTTCCGGCCGGCGCATGCACTTTCTGAATCACCGCCGCCAGTTCGCGCTCAGCGATGTACTGAATCTTTTCATCCAGCGTCAGCACCACGCTCTCGCCGGGATCCTGCCGCGCCTCGCTGCCGTCAAACTTCTGCTGCCGCGCGTCGGCCATCACCACAATCTTTTCGCCCTTGCCCCGAATCCGGTTGTCGTACTCGTATTCGATCCCGCCCAACCCATGCTCGTCCACGTCCACAAAGCCCAGAACGTGCGCCGCCATATCCAATTTCGGGTAATACCGCTTGTTCTCTTCCTGAAAGTAAATTCCCTTCAAGTTCAACGAGCGGATCGCTTCCTCTTCTTCCTGCGCCATCTTTCGCTTGACCCACACAAACGTGCTGCCCGACTCCAATTTTTCCCTCAGGCTGTCTGGTGGAACCTTCAGCACACCCGATAGCAGCCGCGCCGCCATCGCCGTATCTTTAATCTCAGTAGGAATCGCAAACGCCGATTCCACCGGCACGCTCATCGCCAGCGGCCGCATGTTCCGGTCGTAAATTGTTCCGCGCTTCGGATCGATCTCAATCGTCCGCTTCTGCTGGCGCATCGCGCGAGACATGTATTCGGAATGACGGATCAGTTGCAGGTAGGTCAGCCGCCCAAAGACCGCGGTCATCCAAAGGAACGCCACGCCAACAACGATCAGCAATCGGACGTGGACTTTTTCTTGCTCCATGGTTCCTGGGACTCGGCTCGCGCTCCGGACGGCTCAAAAACTATTTCGAAACTCGCTGGATTTCGGCGCTCGCCATCAAGGCAGCAACCTAAGGAGCGCGGTTCGGCCGCACCAGGCGCGCGGCTTCGACCTGGGAAGCATCGTAATTCGAATATTCCAGCACCTGCGAAGGATCCGGCCGCTGCAACCCCAACTGGTGGGCGATCGCATCAATGCGGTGCGGATTCCGCCAGGTCTCAATCTTCAATTTCAGCTGGCTGTTCATCGCCAGCGCCTGCGTCTGCTTGCCCTTCAGGTCTTCCAGTTGAAAGCTCAAATCAATGCAGCGGAAGTGCTGATAGATGTACAGCATAAAAAACATGGCCACAAATCCGCCCAGCGCTGCCGTCTTGTAATAATTCTTCAACTTCACCGGCTCCATGTGCCGCACCAGCCGCGAATTATCAATCCGCTTCACGGTGTGAAATTCCACCATCGCCGGCTTACGCGTGGAAAAACCCCTGTGCAGCCGCGGCGCCGCTTTCACCACCTCCGGCTTCAAGCGTTGCGGAACTCCGCCTTGACCGCGAACCACTCTCGGCTCCCGAAGGAGCCCGTCACCGCCCGGTACTTCCTGCCATTGAAATGCTGTCGCCATCTCACACCTTCTCCGCGCACCTGAGCTTCGCGCTTCGCGATCTCGGGTTCGCTGCCTGCTCTTCTGGGCGGGGCACAATCACGTGTTTGGTGAGCACTCTCAGCGTTCCCTCTTTTTCGCCTTCCTGGAACGCGCGCTTCACCGGGCGGTCTTCCCTCGAGTGGTACGTCAACATCACCCATCGGCCGCCTGAATTTAATGTGGCAGGGGTCCGAAAAAGAAACTGCCCGAGTTCCTCCATCTCTCGATTCACCGCTATCCGCAGCGCCAGAAACGTTTTTGTTGCGGGATGCAGTCTCTGCCTTCCCCATTGCTTCCGGACGCCTGCCACAACCGTTGCCAGGTGCGCCGTATCCCTGATCGGCCGCGCTTTCACTATCCCCCTGGCGATCCTTCTCGAATCGTGCTCTTCCGCCTCCTGAAAGAGCAGGTCGGCCACTTCCTTCTCCGACCACTGATTCACAATTTCGTCTGCCGTCAGCGTGTCTTCTTCCGCTTCCCCGCTGCTCATCCGCATATCCAACGGCCCCGCCTCGCGGAACGAAAATCCCCGCTCCGGGCGGTCAAGCTGCATGCTCGAAACTCCCAAGTCGGCCAAGACCCCGTCCACGTTCGCTATCCCCAACCCGTGTACGGCCTCCGCAATCTTCGAGAACGGCGAGTGGACGAAACTCACTAAACTCCCAAACTCCTTCAGCCGCTCCTGCGCGATCTGCAGCGCCTGTGCGTCCCGGTCCAGGCTGATCAACCGGCCTTTTCCCGGCGACAACCGCGCCGCGATGGCCGCCGAATGCCCGCCTGCTCCCAGCGTTGCGTCTACGTAGATTCCGTCCGGCTTTATTCGCAGCCATTCGAGCACCTCTTCCAGCAAAACCGGCGTGTGTGGCGCGTCCAATCTCTTTAGCCAACCCGTCGTAGCCGCGCGCTTTTTGCGGCGAAGGCGGGCCACTTCCCGTCTATATCCCCAAATCTTCTAAAGCCTTGTCGTCGTCCGCGGTGTACGGCTCATTCTTGAGCGTATCCATCACTCGCGTGTGGTTCATCACTTCCAGGTAATCCAGCGCGCCAAGCACATCCACGTCGCCTTTCACTTGCGCCGCTTCCCTCAGGACTCCCGGAATCAAAACCCTGCCCTGCCCATCCAATTCCACCATCTGGCCGAAATAACTCGTCCGCATCAGGAACTTGCGCTTCGCCTGATTCGTGCTCGGTGTCTTCGCCAGCTTGTCTTCGATCTCACCCCACACTTTCATGGGATAGATTCTGGCGGTCTCACCGGTAACGCTGGTGATGTAAAACTGGTTGCCAAATTCCTTCAAAGCGTCGAGAAACACGGCGGGTATCTTCAGACGACCCTTCTCGTCCACCTTCGCTGGACAGTTTCCCCGCAGTTTCACGTTTCCCACTTCGTTGGAGAATCGGTTTGCCCAATTCCACCACAGCCCTCTAGACCACCCTACTTTACTCTACTGAAAACCACTTTCTACCACTCTTGGCCACATCTTATTCCGATCGGTAAACATGTCAAGGGAATTCAACGGGATTTGTGCAAATCATGTGGAATTTTTCGAATATCAGTAACTCAAGAGTTGAGTGTAAGCCTTGATGACTTTCGCCTGTTGTTCGTCTTTTCGGCACGGAGCGCATGCGAGTTTGCTTTCTTTTGCATCCTCCCAATCCCTATTCCCTTCCACATTTTCCTGTGTTAGCTTTTATCTGTTCAGCCAATCTGTTGATTCGAACTCAAGGAGCTCTCCACATGGAATGGGTCACACCGCAGCACGAAGAGATCGATCTGAATTGCGAAATCAGTTCCTACGCCAACGCTGAACTTTAGTCTTGAGCTGTGTGGCCCGACCGCGGTTGCGGCCGGGCCGTTTTTTGTTTGTGGGGTCCCTTTCTCCTCCAGCCTGGTTTGTACGTCTGCGTCGCACCCTGGAGCGTCCCTCTGTGAAAATTAAAATCCTCGGCTCCGCAGCCGGCGGCGGTTTTCCCCAATGGAATTGCGCCTGCCGCAATTGCTCCGGTCTCCGTGCCGGGAAAATTCACGCCAAGCCGCGCACCCAAACCCAAATTGCTTTTACTCCGGACGATCGCATCTGGTTCCTGATTGGCGCTTCACCGGATTTGCGCGCGCAGATTCTTTCCACTCCCGAACTCGCTCCCAGCCCCGACGCCCCTGGATCCACTCCTATTGGCGGCGTGTTTTTACCCTCCGCCGATGTGGACGCGGTAATGGGTCTGCTCCATCTGCGGGAATTCCAGAGCTTTTTCGTCTTCGCCACTCCGGCTGTTCAGTGCTTGCTGAAGACCGAAAATCGCATGTTCAAAATGCTGGAACGCGGTGAGTCTCCCGTTCAATGGCAGGTGCTTGCGAACCGCGGCCGATTAGGGTGCCACCTCTCGCCGAGCCCCGGCGAATCGCCCACTTTTGTCTGCAACACCATTTCGCTGGGCGGACTCTTTCCGGATTATGCCAGCGAAGAATTCCTTCGCGCCGCCGCTCCTGAGGACGCCACACTCGGGTTTCTAATCGAACAGGGAGAAAAGAAACTCTTCGTCGCCACTTCTCTTTCCGGCGAAAACTCTGAATGGCAAAGGCTGGCGCTTTCCGCGGACGTCAGCCTGATTGACGGCACCTTCTGGTCCGATGACGAATTGATGCGAACGGGGCGCACCAACAAAACTGCTCGCGAAATCGGCCATCTGCCTCTCTCCGGCGCCGGCGGATTGCTAGCGCAGTTTCCGGCCGATGCAAAAGGCCGCAAAATTCTCATCCACATCAACAACACCAATCCCATCCTCGATGAAGATTCGCCCGAACACCGCGCGGTACTGGATGCCGGCTTCGAAATCGCCTACGATGGCCTTACCATCTCTCTATGAAAGCCAGCCAAAACGAAAACCCCCTCGGCGAAAAGGAATTTGTCGCCGGGTTCCACGCCATCGGCGAAGAGCGCTATCACCACAAGCACCCATTTCACCTGTTGATGCACGAAGGCAAACTCACCCGCGGGCAATTGCAAGCCTGGGCTTTGAATCGCTACTACTATCAGTCGCACATCCCTATCAAAGACGCCGCAATTCTCGCGCGCAGCAAGGATCCCGCCTTTCGCGTCGCCTGGCGCAAACGCATCCTCGACCACGACGGCGACGGCAAACATCCCGGCGGCATCGAAAAGTGGCTCAGGCTCGTCGAAGGAACGGGCCTGCGTCGCGAGCAAGCCATCCAGGGCGAAGGCATTCTGCCCGCCACGCGCTACGCCGTCCAAGCTTACGTCCTGCTGGTTTCGCGCACCTCACATCTCGAAGCTGTTGCTTCTTCCCTCACCGAACTCTTCAGCAAAACATTAATCTCCCTCCGCATGGACCGCATGCGCGAACACTACCCCTGGCTCGTTCCCGCCCTCGAATATTTCAAGGGCCGCCTGACGCAAGCCCCCGAAGACGCCGAATTCGCCCTCGCCTACTGCGTGAAGCACGCCCGCACCCGGGAACAGCAGGAACTCGCCTACGCCGCACTGCGCGCCAAGTGCGATATTCTGTGGGCGCAGCTCGACGCACTCTATTTCGCGTACGTAAATCCCGGCTGGCCGCCCCCGGGCGCCTTCCAGCCCGCCAAGGAATCTGCAGAATGAAGCCTGAACTCACCGCCACGCCGCGCCTCGCACCCGGCGTGCGGCTCAACGAAAAATCGCAACTGCCACGCACTCTGCTGATGCCCGAACGCGCCCTGCGCCTCAACGGCCCAAGCCTCGAAATCGTCCAACTCTGCGACGGCAATCACACCGTCCAGCAAATCGCCGAAAAACTCCACGCCCTCTATTCCAAAGCCGAGCCGCAACGCATCACCGACGACCTCCTAGGCTATCTAGCGCTACTCCACGACCAGCGCGCCATCGATTTCTGACTTTTGAGTGCGGCAGCGAAGCTGCCGCTTTTGACCAATGCGGCACAAGCAAATAACAAATTTCATGCCACAGTTAAATCAGCAATTGAGTGAAACTCAGGGTTCGACTTTCAGAGTATATTTTCTCCGTGTTGCAGCCGTAAAAGCGGGAGCAAGGCTCCCGCGCTCCAAATGACCACTCTCCCCACACCGCTAGCCCTAGTCGCCGAACTAACCCACCGCTGCCCGCTGCACTGCGTCTATTGCTCCAATCCCCTCGAACTCGCCAAGCGCGATTCCGAACTCCCCACCCAAACCTGGACCCGCGTCTTCCAGGAAGCCGCCCAAGCCGGCGTCCTGCAAGTCGATTTCACCGGCGGCGAACCCCTGGCCCGCACAGACATCGCCGAACTCGTCCACGCCGCCCGCCTCTCCGGCCTCTACGTCAGCCTCATCACCAGCGGCCTGCCGCTCGACGAAGCAAAACTCGCCGCGCTCGTGGAAGCGGGCCTGGATCATTTCCAATTAAGTTTTCAGGGAGCCAACGAGCAAACCGCGCGCGAAATCTCCAACACCACCTCGCACCCGCAAAAGCTTCGCGTCCTCGAGTGGCTGAAAAAGCACCGCATCGGCGTAACTCTAAACTTCGTCATCCACCGCCAGAACATCCAGGAACTGGAAGAAATGCTCGCTCTCGTCGAAGATTACAAACCTGGCTGCGTCGAATTCGCCAGCGTCCAATATTACGGCTGGGCCCTCGCGAATCGTGAGGCGCTTCTTCCCACGCGCCGCCAGTTGGAATTCTGCGTCGCCAAACTCAAGGAAGCCGAGGAGCGCCTGAAGGGAAAAACGCGCGTAGTCTTTGTCGTCCCGGATTACTACGCCAAATTCCCGAAACCCTGCGTAGGTGGTTGGGGCCGCAAGCTCATGCTGGTTGCGCCCGATGGCGCCGTGCTTCCCTGCCACGCGGCCAGTGTGATCCCAGGAATCCAGTTTGAAAATGTGAAGGAAAAATCGTTGCGCGAAATCTGGGAGAGTTCCCCAGCATTCCAGAGATTCCGCGGCGAAGACTGGATGCAGGAACCCTGCAAGTCTTGCGACCGCCGCCACCAGGACTTTGGCGGCTGCCGCTGCCAGGCCATGCTGCTGGCCGGCGATGCCGCCGCAACCGACCCCGTCTGCTCCCTCGCCCCAACGCGCGGCAAAGTCGACGCAATCCTCGCCGCAATCAATGCATCAAAGCCCGCCATCCTCGAAGAAAAACCAACCTATCTCTATCGCCCAAACCCTTTTTGAGTGCGACAGCGAAGCTGCCGCTTCTACGGTGTAAGCCCCTGCCGCAAATCACATTTTGATCGCCTCGCTTTACGCCGCAAAAGCGGGAGCTGTGCTCCCGCACTCAAAAAAATTATCCTCCCACCGTTACTCCCGCCGGCGTTCTCCCCACACGCACGGCCACCCGCCAAATGAAAAACAAACAACCCGCCAGCACCAGCGATCCGAAAAGCAGCACAGTATTCGGTGTCCCGATCCGTTTGGCCACCCCGCCCGCCAGCAGCGCCCCAATCGGCTGCACTCCCATGAACATCGTGGCGTAAACCGCCATCAACCGGCTGCGCAACTCATCCGGCGCTCGTTCCTGAATAATCGTGTTGGTCGCCGCCATCTGCGAGGTCGCCGCAAACCCCACAACAAACAACACCGTCGCGCAAAGCCAGAACATCGTCGCGTGCGACATGATTATCAATCCAACCGCGCACACCGTACACGTCGCGGCAATCCACCGCGCCAGTCCCGTGTAAGTCGTCCGCGCCGCAAATTGCAGCGCTCCCAGAAACGCTCCGACGCCCGCGGCGCTCATAAGCATGCTGAACGTCCCCGCATTTCCGTGGAGAATGTCGTGGGCATAGATCGGCAGGAATACCGAGTATTGCAGCCCGAACATGCTCAGCATGCACAGCATGATCAACGCCGAACGAATCGGCACATCGTTCATCGCAAATTTGAAGCCCAGCACAAAACTCCGCACTGGCGATTCGTCCGGCGGCTTCTTCGCCGTCGGCTCAATCCGCATCATCAGCAGCGCCACCAGCACGGCGATAAAGCTCACGCCATTCAGAAAGAAGCACCACCCTTCGCCAAGCAGCACAATCGCAAATCCCGCGATTGCCGGGCCCACCACCCGCGCCCCGTTAAAAATCGAAGAATTCAGCGCAATCGCGTTCGGCAGGTCTTCCTTCCCCACCATGTGCACAAAAAACGACTGCCGGATCGGCACGTCAAACGCGTTAACAATGCCAACCAAAAACGCGATCACGATCAGATGCCACTCGCGAATCAAATGCGACAGCGTCAGCCCCGCCAGCACAAACGCCAGAGCCATCGAAAGTGATTGCGTCACAATCACTCCGCGGTGCCGGTTGTACCGGTCGCCCACATACCCGCCCATCCATGCCAGCAGCAACATCGGCACCTGGCTCGCAAATCCAAACACGCCCAGCAACGCCACAGAGCCGGTCAGCTTGTAAACGAGCCACTGCTGCGCCGTGGTCTGCATCCACGTGCCAACCAGTGAAATAAGCTGTCCAATGATAAAAAGCTGAAAGTTGCGGTGCTTCAGGGCGCGAAATCGTGTAGACAACTCTGGAATCGGAGTCTCCCTATCAGTTCGATGCACGGCAGTGCAACATGTCACCATGCCGCGAGGAGTAGGGCCTTGTCAATGAACACTCAAAGCTCTCCAATCTGCCTCGACTTGGTCAACGTCGAATCGATTGATAAACCAACCAGTTAAAGCAGACTCTCTCCTCTCAAAGAATTGACCCGACGGAACATTTTGCTACCCTACTCGTCTATCCAGTATGTCTCTGCCTCTGAATCGGCAAATTCCTGCAGCGGAGACGTCATCGAGGTGCCGGATGGTGCAACCCGGCCTGAATGGTCTTACGCAGTTCGGGGTCTTCGAACTCGACCGCCGCTCCGGCGAACTCCGCAAAGCCGGCGCTCGAATCCGCCTCCAGATCCAGCCCTTGAAAGTGCTGACTGCACTCCTCGACGAGCCCGGCTCGGTCGTGACGCGTGAAGAACTGAAACGCCGCATCTGGCCGCAAGAATCCTTCGGCGACTTCGACCACGCCGTAAACGTCGCCGTTGCCAAGTTGCGCGCCGCCCTGGCCGATTCCGCGGACACCCCGCGATTCATCGAGACCCTCCCTCGCCGCGGCTATCGCTTCATTTATCCGGTGAACTTGCCCGCCCTGCCGGCTGATAACAACCACGCCGTTGGCTCTCCCGCACCACAACAGCCAGCCGCGGCAAATACCCGTCAACGATCCCGAGCAGCTATCGCCGGTGCAATCGCCGCGATCGTCGCGGCCGGTGCAATCGCCGGTTGGTTTCTCCTCCGCAAACCGCGCGTTCTCACCGACAAAGACACCGTTGTCCTCGCCGATCTTGCCAACACCACGGGCGATCCCGTCTTCGATGGCACACTCCGGCAGGGACTCTCCGTGCAACTGGAACAATCCCCTTTTCTCAGCCTGATCTCCGAGGGGCGCATCCAGCAAACGCTTCGCTTGATGGGCCAGCCAACGGACGCGCAGCTTACTCCCGAAATTGCGCGCGAACTCTGCCAGCGCACCGGCAGCGCGGCGGTCCTCGACGGTTCCATCGCCAAACTGGGAAATCAATACGTTTTGGGCCTAAAAGCCGTCAATTGCGCCAACGGCGACGTGCTGGCAGAAGAACAAGCCACCGCCGACAGCAAAGAAAATGTGCTGAAGGCTTTGGCCGACGCTTCCTCCAAGCTCCGCTGGCGGCTCGGCGAATCCCTCGGCACCGTGAAAAAATTCAGCGCTCCAGTCGAACAGGTCACGACGCCTTCTCTCGAGGCCCTCCAGGCCTACAGCCTCGGCCGCACCACTATGATCGACAAGGAAGATCATCTTGCCGCCGTGCCACTATTTCAGCGCGCCATCGACCTCGATCCCAATTTCGCTATGGCCTATGCCTCCCTCGGCATGGCCTACTTCGAACTCTCCGAGAAAGATAGGCTCGCGGCTTTCCGCAAGGCTTATGAACTGCGGGATGGCGTCAGCGAACGCGAACGGTTTTATATTGAAGCCCACTACCACGACTACGTCACCGGTGACTGGGAGAAGGCCCGCGAAGTCTACGAGCTGTGGGCGCAAACCTATCCCCGAGACGATGTTGCCCACCTCAACCTGAGCGTTGACCAAGGCCATCTCGGGGACTTCGACAGAGCCCGTTCCGAAGCAGGCGAAAGCCTGCGCTTGTTGCCCGCGGATTGCATCAGCTATGGAGCCGTTGTGGGCGCTCTGATCAGCGGCGGGCACCCGGATGAAGCTCAAAAGATTGCCGGCGAGGCCAATGCGAAAAAGCTGGATTGCTTGCACCTGAATTACGCCCTATACGAACTTGCGTTTCTGCGCGGCGATACCGTCAAGATGAACCAGATCTCGGATTTGCCCCCGGCGAAGTATGGCACCGGGATTCTCACCATACAGGCGCGCACTGCCGCTTATTATGGCCAATCCAGGCGTGCCCACGAGCTATTCCGCTCAGCCGTAAACTCGGCCGGACAATCCAAGCGGCCGGAACTAACAGGTCTCTTGGAAATTCAAGACGCGGAGGCCCAGGCCCTTTTCGGCAACAGCGCGGCCGCGCACCAGCAAGCGGTCGACGCACTTGCTCACTCAAGCGGCAGCGACGTGCAAGGCATCGCCGCATTGATCCTGGCCATGACTGGCGATACCGACGGGGCAGATTCCCTAATTGATGATTTGGCCGACCGGTTCCCGCGGAACACCCTCGTTCAGGATAATTATCTGCCCGCGGCGCGCGCCCAACTCGCCCTGAACCGCAAGGCCCCTTCAAAAGCCATTCAAGCGCTAGACACCACGGCACCGTACGAGTTAGGGGACATGGACCACAGCAATACCGGCTATCCGATTTATTTGCGCGGTGAAGCTTATCTCGCCGCTCATCAGGGCCCCGCAGCCGCCGCCGAATTCCAGAAAATCCTCGACCACCCCGGCCTTATCTTGAACGATCCAATCGCCCCTCTCGCCCGTCTCGGCCTGGCCCGCGCCTACGCTTCCCAGGGCAACACCGCCAAAGCCAAGGCAGCCTATGGCGACTTCCTCTCACTCTGGAAAAACGCCGATCCCGACGTCCCCGTCTATCAGCAAGCCAAAGCCGAATTCGCAGCGCTGCACTAAAAGCTATCTAGCTTTGTCGACAGATGAAAGAATTTGTAGGGGCGGGGCTCGCCCCGCCCGCTGTCGCAGCACCACCAAACTCAATTTGAACGAGGTTGCCAACAAATCCGGATGGTAGAGTTCGGGCAGAGTCCATCTTATTGCGGCTGCCAGTCAATGGCGTACACCTCTTCGTTGCTGGCGTCGCGAGTGATCAGCAGAGAATCGTCCGGAGCCAGCCCGGCCCATTCTCCCAACGGTCCCCAGAACCTGTGAATCTCGGAAAGGCTGACCAGCCGTTCCAGCTTGCGATCCGAAATTCGGATTCGATAATAGGCGGGATCTTCGGAGAAGAAGCTGTCGAAATACAAATACTGGCCATTGTGTGACCAGCTCGGGTAGCCAATCGGCATCCTGATCAGCTCCGTCCATTTCTGCGCCGTAACGTCGAAGAGCATCAGCCCCTTTTCATCCCAGCTGATCGCCGCGATATACTTGCCGTCCGGTGAAACCCGTGGAGAAAAAAAATGCTCGGCGCCGGGCAAGTCGCTGACCTTCCGCGTTTGCAAATCCAGAATCGAAATCCCTCTCCCCTCCGTCCCCACATTGTTCACAGACAGCACGATTGACTTTCCATCCGCCGTCCAACCGGGGTCCACACCTGCGGGGGCGTCTGGGACAAGGTCTTCAAACGTGCCGCCACTTGTTGAAATCAGGTAAGCCCTCCAGTTCGCGTTCAGCATCCGGCCCATGAAAACAATCTGTTTCCCATCCGGTGACCATTGAGGTAGTCCAGCGAAGATTTTGCCCGGGGCAGTGAGCTGCATCCTTTCGCTGCCGTCCACCCGGCTTCGCCACAACGTCCTATCCGGAACGCTTACGTAAGCCACCCATTGCCCGTCGGCGGAAAATGCCAAATCGCTCACCGATAGACCGCCGAAGAACGCTCTGAAACCCGATGCTCCGTCGTAGCGCAACAGTTCGGCGCGTGGCCGTGCGCCTACTGCGAAAAACCTTTTTGCGTCCCGGCTGGGAGAGGGCGCCGTGAAATCCAACGGGCCGTTCGTCAACTGCAGCGCTTGGGGCTGCCGGTTCGACCAGAATGGGCGTTCACTCCAAACCCAAATATTGTTGTGACCTTCCCGGTAGCGCTCGAAGAGCAGATGCTTTCCATCTAATGTCCACTTGGCGCAGCAATCGCGTCCGCTATTGCCTCCGCTCGTGAAAATAGGGTGCGCCTTGCTCCCGTCGCGATTCGCCACCCAAATCCTGTTGCCGGCCGTCCGCCGATCTGTAACGGTATAACTGATTTTCTGGCCATCGGAAGAAACCGCCAGGTCTGTCGCGATGCCGTTGGTGGTAAGAATTTGGTGCACCTGGCTCCCATCGGCGGCGGCCTCATATACACCGTCCCCCTTGGAGAAAATCAGCCCTTGCGGAAAGGGCGTCAGGGCTTGCACAACCAGATCCCCCAGGCGCCGTGGCGCACCCGTTGGAAGCGGCAGCAACCAGATTTGCGCCTGTTTATTCATGTGATGGAATTCGCCCACCAGCAATGCCGAGCCATCGGGTGCAACTCCCGCGATCAGCGTGTTGGTAAAGGGCGTCTGCACTGTCGCTGTTTCTCCGCCCGCCGTAGACACCTGGCCAATTCCAAAATGGCCGGAATCATACTGACCGAAGTACAGCCGCTCCCCGTCCGACGATATGTTGTATTTCTGCCGCCCATCGCTGGTGATCTGCTGGTACCCGGTGATTCGTGGCACAGACAGCGGCCGCAACCAATAACCTCCCAGCAAGCCCACTCCCAACAAGATCGGTACAGGCAGATACAGAAGCAGCTTTCTTGCGGCCTGCTGCCGCGCGGTGCCGTGCCCGGGCAACCCTGCCAGCCCATTCCCACCGGCGTTTGTCCCGTTTCCATTGCTATCTGTTTGGGGCGCAACAATTGAGATTGCATTAGAGCTTGGCGCCTCATCCTGCACAGGCACCAGAAAACGATACCCGCGCCGGTAAAGCGTCTCAATGAACCGAGGATTGTCGGACTCATCGCCCAAGGCCTGCCGCAGCTTTTTTACCGCGCTGTTCAACCCCAAATCGAAATCGACAAACGTGTCTCCCGCCCATAACCGCTTCTGGATCTCTTCGCGCGTAACAATCTGCCCGGGCCGCTCCAGCAGCAGGGCAAGAATCTGAAAAGGTTGGTCCTGGATTTTGATCTTGATGCCGGACTTGCGCAATTCCTGCGAGGCAAAATCAACCTCGTAGAGGCCGAAGCGGGCGGCTCGTTTCACCGTCGTAAGCTCTTCCATCGCTCACCTCCCTGACTTTCCGGAAGTATACATTTTTGGCCCTTGCGCTGGCCCATTTGAAGAAGTCATCTTCTGCCGCATACCCTTTATTTCCTTGCTCTTAGAAGACCAGAATCGTTTCCCTTGCAGGTCAGCCCGCAACCATTGTCCTGCCATGCTTTGACGCACAGACTTCGCGAAAGACTGCCTTGGAATCGCGGTCAGTCTTGAGACGAATCAAAGCGAAAGGAAATATCATGAAAATCAGACTTCTGGCATCGGGCTTGTTCTTTCTGGGAGGGGTAATTTCAGCCAATGCGCAAACCGGCGGGGTACGCGTTAAGGTTCCGTTTGAATTCGAAATCGCCAACAAACACTTGCCCGCCGGGGAATATGTTGTCTCTTCCGAGCACGACCAGGTGTGGCTCCGCATTTATCGTGGCAACACCGTCGCCGTCGTGCAATCCAACCGCACCATGCACGACGGTGGCAAAACCGGAAAAGTGGTCTTTAATTGCTACGAAAAGCTTTGCTATCTTTCCAAGCTCTGGCTGCCGGACGCGGACGGGTCTCGGGAAATCATGACCTCGAAGTCAGAGAAGCAAGCGGCAAAGCGGAGAGAGCCTCAACAACTCGCCTTGTTGGCTGAACCCATCAGGCTAACCAGCACTAACTAGGCGCCACCTGGCCATCTCATAAGTCGCGGTTAAATTTGTAGGGGCGGGGCTTGCCCCGCCCACTGTAGCAGCACTACCAAACTCAATTTGGGCAAGGATCTCAATAGAACAAAAAATGGGCTTCAGCCCCGAAGGAATTACCTGGGGTCCCCCAACCTATTTACGAGATAATTTCCGGCCCCAGTCACTCGCCCGGGGGATCTGGCGCGCCTACGTGCATGTGAGCAAGGTCGTGCAGCGTCGACCTTTCTTCATCGCTCATTCCGCGAGTGAAATTTGGATCGTTCAGCCGCTGGTTGCGCGCCGACTCCGGCATGTTCTGTAATACGCTTAGCTTCTGTTTGATCACCTGTTGGCGGTCCCAGGGCATCTGCTTCATACGGGGCCATACATCGTTCTTGATGTGCTCACGCTGGTCCGGCGTCAGGTGACGCCAGGCATCTTCTTTCTGGCGAAGGTCCGCCCGCTGTGATGCTGGCATGTTGTCCCACTGATTGAACTGCTGGCGGATCCGGCTCTGCTTGTCCGGAGAAAGCCCCTGAAACGCCCTGCTGTTCTGCAGCACTTGGTCGCGCTGCCGCGGAGACAGGTCGCGCATTTGGTCCACCCACGGACGCGGCGCCCCAACACCAAATTGCTGTCGCGGCGTAGGAGCATAACCTGCGCCAGAGCCGTTTCGCACCCCGTTATGGTTATTCGCTCCATTATTGAAATTGTTGTGCGGCCCCTGATTCGGATGCTGCGCATTATACGGAGTCCGATTCGCGTTCGCCGGCGGGTGATTCGGATTCGATGGTTGCGGGTACGCTTGGTGCGATGACGGTGGGTGCGTCGGGGCTTGATGCGTTTGTGTCTGTGGAGCGGCCCCTTGATGCTGCGGCGGCCGGTCAGGATGCGGATTCTGCGCACCGCAAATCGCGGGAATCGCCACACTCGCGGCCATCGCCATCAACTTCACACCGAATTGGAGTTTCCCGCTCCGCATTTTCTTCTCTACTCTCCGCCTTCCCTTCTACCGTTCCTTACATCCGCTGCGGCTGCTGCGCCTCCGCATCGTCATCCTCAGGCCCCGGGGGAAGATCCTTCAGCGGCTCAAAATTCTGCAGCACGTCATGATCTTCCAGCACCGGCAAATCCTGCATCATCGCCTGGTCGTCATTCGGAATATTCGGCGCAATCGTCGGCGTACCAGTCCGATAGCCAAGCCACAGCGTCAGCAACAGCAGCATGGACGCGGCAAACGCAATCCGCGGCGAAAAGTGCATCCACGCCCACCAGCTGGCCTTGGCCGCGGGCTCGGCGGCCACTCGCGCATGCACCCGCATGTCAAATTCCGCCGAAGGCTCAATCAGCGGCAGCTCATCCAGCAGCCCGGCGACCGCGCTGAACTCGTTCACGCGCAGCGCGCACGGCGCGCATTCGGCCAGGTGCTTCTCCACATCCAGCCGCTCGCTTTCTTTCAGCCGCCCATCCACGTATCCCAGGATGCGGCTTTCCATTCGTTCACAACTCATAACTTCCTGCCTTCCTGCCCTTAGTGCCTTGCCTGTTGCGCCACCAGCGGGGCCAGTTCCACTCGCAGCGCCTCGTACGCCCGGAACAGCAGCGATTTCAGCGCGCTTTCCGAACAGTTCAAAATCTTCGCGATCTCTCCATAATCCAGCTCTTCATACTTGTGCAGCAGCACCGCCGCCCGCTGCTTTTCCGGCAATTTATCAATCGCGTGCCGGATCATTTTCCGCCTCGCATCCTCCACCAGGTGCTGCTCGATGTTCGGATGCTTTTCCGGAACATCCATCGTCCTCTCGTCGCCATCTTCCGCGTCCGCAGAGACCGGCGCATCGATCGATACTTCCAACTTCTGGTACCGGTTGTCCCGAACGGAGTTCAGCGCGAGGTTGGTTGCAATCCGGAACAGCCAGGTGGTGAACTTCGCGCTCGGTACGTAATCCTCCCGGGCCCGGTACACGCGCAGAAACACCTCTTGGGCCAGATCTTCCGCCTGCTCGCGGTTGCGCACCATGCGATACAGGAAGTTGACCAGTGGCGTGCGATAGCGCTGCAGCAGGAGCTCAAACGAGTTCCCGTCGCCGGCTTTCACATCCAACATCAGTTGGACGTCGGTCCTGACCATAGCCGCCACACTCTACCAAACACTTTTGTTCTCAAAAAGTTGCAGTTGCAAGGAAAGCGGCGGGGAAGACAAGGTACGGGTACTGGGCAAATCTAGAGATTGAATAACAGCTTTAGAATCAGCATGGTGGCGACACCCACAAAAACCAGCAACGCCATCCGCCAATTCGGTTCCTTATTTACTTCCGGCAGCAAATCCGTCGCGGCGACGTAAAGCGTCACTCCTCCAGACAAGGGCAGGGCGTACTTCAGTTGCGCCTGAAGCTGGCTGGTAAGCAACACGCCCGCTAGGGTAGCCGCGCCAAGCAGCCCCGCCGCTCGAATCGCATTGCGCTTGCTCTGGCTCTTCGCCATCACCACCGAAGCGACCGTGAAACCCTCCGGCAGCTTGTGCAGAAACACAGCAACGAAAAGCAGCACTCCGAGCCAGGTGGAAACCAGAAACCCAGAAGCGATCGCCACCCCATCAAAAAAAGTGTGAATGATCAGTCCGAGAAAAATGGCGCTTTGCGCGTGACCGTGCTGCATCTCTTCAGTGTGCGTCTCTTCGCCAAAATGAAAATGCGGCGCAATCGTATGTTCGAAAAGATGAACCAGGAAGAATCCAACCAGGACGTAAATGAGCGCGCTTTCTCCGCCCAGGTGAACCGATTCCGGAATCACTTCCAGAAACGCCACCGAAAGCATGTACCCCGCGCCCAGCGCCAGAAAATATTGCAAATACCGCCGCGGCCACTCCCGGTAAACCACGAAATACCCGCCCAGCAGATTCCCGCCCGCGGCGATGAGCCCGAGAAACGCGGCGAGTGCGGTTCGGAGTGCGAGATCGTTAGACATTTCCGCTATCAGTAGCACCGTAGCGCTGGAGAATTGCAATCGCCGCTGAGTTCTTATATGAATGCGCGATTGCTAAAGCCGTCGTTCCGTCATTAGCTCTTGCATTGGGGTCCGCTCTATGCTGGAGCAACTGAGCAACTAAATTGGCGGAAGGAGCATTGACTCCGGTTACTGTCCGCCCTTGGCCTTCAATGTCTGACTCTGCGTCAATTGAGAGATGTAATGGCGTCCAACCAGACGAGTCTCTGTAGTTTGGATCGGCGCCGTTCTCGAGTAGCCAGGCTGTGGATTCTACAGACAGATTCTCTACGGCGTAATGAAGGGCTGTCCAACCGTTGTCTCCGTATCTAGCATTAATGTCGATACCAGAGGACAACAACTCTTTTGCAATATGAAAATCTGCGTTCATCACGGCTTCAACAAAAGCATTGGGAGCATCCACAGGTAGCCACCATCCAATTGCGTCCGAAATGAAGACTAATGTTCATCCACTGTGTCGGAAAAGGATGACATCGCCTTCTTTCACGATGTACTCTTTCCCTTCGAGCCGCACCTGAGCCTTTTCCTTCGCGGCGGGGATGCTCCCCGCCGCCAGCAAATCAGCGCAGCTAACAACTTCCGCGCGAATAAAACCCTTTTCAATATCGCTGTGAATCTCCCCCGCGGCCTTCACGGCATTCGAACCCTTGCGAATCGTCCACGCCCGAACTTCCGGTTCGCCCGCCGTGAAATACTGGATCAGCCCCATCAAATCATAGGTCGCGCGAATCAACCGGTTCAGCCCCGGCTCCTTCAGCCCGTACGAAGCAAGCAGTTCCGCCGCTTCCTTCTCTTCCATCTCCGCCAGTTCCGCTTCCAGCCGTCCGCAAACCGCAACCACCGCGGTATTCGGCCTGCCCTGCAACGCCGCGAGCTTATGCTTTTCGACAGCCTTGTCCATATCGGCCGCCTCATCATCGCCAAGATTCAGCACATAAAGCATCGGCCGCTGCGAAAGAAACAAAAACCCGCCGATAGGGCGCCGCTCTTCGGCCGTCAATTCCAACTCGCGCAAAGGTTTCTCGGCCTCCAGATGCGCCTTGCACTTTTCCAGAACGTTTTTCTCCAGCTCCAGCAGCGGGTCTTTCTTTTTCTTCAGGTCCTTCTCCACCCGCTCCAGCCGCTTCGATATCTGGTCATGGTCCGAAAGAATCAGCTCCAGATCCAGATTGGTCGCGTCGCGCAATGGATCAATCCCGCCCTCCGAATGAGGCACGCTCGGATCGTCAAACACCCGGATCACATGCGCAATCGCATCCACGTCGCGCAGCGTAGCCAGGCTCTCGCGCATCCGCTCCTTCTGCACCCCCGGCAAATCCACATATTGCACGGTAGCGTAAGTAATTTTCTTCGGGTTATAGAGCTTCGCCAATTCCAGCAAGCGCGGCTCCGGCACCTTGGCTACCCCAACGTGGGCCGTCTGCCCACCTTTGGCGTCAATCTGCGCCTTTGTGAGTATTCGAAACAGCGTGGTCTTTCCAACCTGCGGCAGTCCAATAATTCCTGTTTGCATAAACTATGAATTTTAGCACACCCAGCGGCTCTTCCCCCGCATCCGAAATGTATCGCTTACCAACGCGATTTCTCCGTGCTATGTTTTTTCGCCACCTATGACCATCAACACTCCACCAAACAATCTTGCTTTTGAACTCTCCGACGCCGTCCGCCACCTCTCCGAACGCGACGAAACTTTGCGCGCCTTGATCCCCGAGGTCGCTCCCTTCCACATCGACGTCGCCGACGCCCAATCCCCCTACGAGGTCCTCCTCGAATCGATCGCCTACCAATCCATCTCCGGCAAAGCTGCTGCCACAATTTTCGGCCGCATTAAAGCCCTGGGCACGGACGCCCGTCCGCCCTCGCCTCAGCAAATGCTGAAGCTCCCACCAAAGAAATTGCGAAAAGCCGGCCTGTCCGGCGCAAAAGTTCTCGCCATGAAAGACCTCGCCCAAAAATCGCTCGACGGAATCGTGCCATCCCACGACGAAGCGCTCCAACTCTCCGACGACGAACTCGTCGAACGCCTCGTCTCCGTCCGCGGCATCGGCGCCTGGACCGTCGAAATGTTCCTGATCTTTCGCCTCGGCCGCCCGGACGTGCTCCCCATCCACGACCTGGGTGTGAAAAAAGGCTGGTCCGTCGCCTACGGCAAAAAGTACATGCCCAAGCCCAAAGAACTGCTCGAATTCGGCGAACGCTGGCGTCCCTATCGCACAGTCGCAAGCTGGTACATGTGGCGCGCCTTCGAACGCGCCGGCTACAAAGTAACCAACAAGATTCGTCCGAAACCCATCCGAAAAAAGAAAAACCGCAAAGCGAACGGAAAGAAGAAAGGCAGCAAATCTAATACGCGATAACAGTTCATTCGCTTTTCCCGCGCAGTGAAAAACTTTGGAAGGCTGCTGAAGAAATCCTTTTCTTTAGGAGGCCGGGGCTTCAGCCCCGGCGTAAAGGCCACAATCTCAACGGGCTTTAGCCCCTGAAGACGACCGGCGTTTTTCAGCAACTTGCTAGAGCTTTATGGTTTCGCGAACCAGCAAATACATCCCTGCAAGTCCCAACAGCAACACCGCCCCTTCGAACGCCACCGAGCGGTGATGCAACCGGTTGAACTCCACCCTCCGCGGATCCGTCTCCGGCGTGTTCTGCACCGACACCATTTCCCTCTTCAGCGCCTCCATCCGCCTGCTCACCGTAAACTGCGACGCCGCCGTCAGCAACACCATCAGCACAACGCACAATGCCGCAGCGCTCGTGAAGCTACCAAAATCGTGAGTGCGCGCCAACCGCGCCACCAAAAACACCAATCCAAGAAAAATCCCCGCAAAATGCAGCCGCCCCAGCGCAAATCCCACCATCATCCCCGCCGCATCCCGGTTCCCCAGAATCGCAAACGCCCCCGGCGCCACCACAAAACTCAAAAACGCATCCGCCCCCAGCCACAGGCTCAAACTTAGAAACTCAATCGTTCGAAAAAAAGTTGTCACCTAGGATTCCCTTTAAATCGTTCTGAAGCGAAGAGCGCCGCTCAATACGGAAATACAAGAACAACGGAATGCACAAGCTCCGGGGGACGGACTTACCATTCGATTCGTTGGATACCGCTTACCGCATCAAAGTGCCGATCCCTGCTCAGCAACGGTAATTTATGTTGCCTGCACAAAGCGGCAATCCATATATCATTCGGCGGGATGGGCTTCCCCACTTTTCGAAGTTCCAGTGAGACCTCCGCATATCTGTGTGTCGTGGATTCATCGATATCCAGAACTCGACTGGCGAGAAGGAATTCGTCCAGCCATTGTCGATACCTCAAAAATTCACGCGATCGAGCGATCCCGGATCGATACTCTCCAATTGCAATCACCGGAACAGCAATTCCCTTCGCTGTGCCGAGCAGTCCGCGAATCCTGTCGCGCTCATCCGCGATGGCGGAAAGAGCGTTGGTATCCACGATCACCGGGGAATTCCTTACTTCCACATATCTTCGTCGATGGTTTCAAAGGCTTCTTCGATGAATTTGTCGATGCGTTTCGTTTCCTCGTGGAGGTCCTTCAGTTTCCCGATGTGTTTCATCCAGGGTTTTTCATCCCCCGGGCTGGGTTCGCGCAACTTCTGCTCCACCGCTTCCGTGACGAATTGCCGCAAAGGGATGCCCCGCTCGGCAGCCTTGGACTTCGCTCGCCGAAAAACGCTGTCCGGAATTTCCATGGTGGTCTTCATTGAACTCATTCTCCCATATTTATGGGAGGTGGGCAATATGGGGTCAGGCCATTAACGCGAACTTGCTCGTCCACAAAATCCAGCATAGGGTCCAGGCGAAGTAAACTAGGTGTCCATGAGAGACCCGATCCGACTCGACCGCGTGTTCTTATTTCAAGATCAGCTAAATTTCCTGATCCCTCATGATTGGTTGGAAGGGGAATCGGAGGACTCTGAAGACTATCTTTACCACGCTCCGGAAACCGATTCAGGTTGGCTTAGAGTCTCACTGATCACTCTGAAACTTGGGAATGAGACCCCTGACGAGCGACTTCTTCGACTGCAAGCGAACTGGCTCGAAGACTCCAACGTTGCGGTTTATGCAGAAGAAGAGTCAGGCAACATCATCAAAAAATGGGAGAAAGATTCGATCGAGAATGGCGACCTCATCCACGTTTATCACTGGTGCGTCGCCAATACCGTGCCACCTAACTTTGTTATGGAAGCCGTTTTCACCTATAGCATCCTTGACACCCGCAAGGCAGAACCGGAAACCATTGAGACGGTAGAGCTTGTAGAACAGTTAGTCGGAATTGCAAAATTTGCACCGCGAGCGCTAATTCAGTAAGGAATTCAGCCGGCCTCAGTGTTGCGCCTCAACAGACTAGACATCGTTTTGGGCACATGGATTTGGAACTATGGTGGGGTGACCGTGCATGGAATTGTAATATTGAAGGATGGTGGGCGATAAAGGATTTGAACCTTTGACCTCTCGCGTGTGAGGCGAGCGCTCTAACCGCTGAGCTAATCGCCCGTCTGCTAACGGGTGCCCTTTGCAGGGAAACATT
>Ga0210389_10000414_pt1 | contig 40467 bp, 61 predicted proteins | sample IncBWH28OmetaG_FD_160127 | JGI IMG/M metagenome (GOLD analysis project Ga0210389, IMG submission 160127) | Forest soil microbial communities from Barre Woods Harvard Forest LTER site, Petersham, Massachusetts, United States - Inc-BW-H-28-O ... | reverse complement strand
CTGCCCGGTCTGCCCGGTCGGCCAGGTATGCCCGGTCTGCCAGGTCTGCCCGGTCTGCCCGGTATGCCAGGTATGCCCGGTATGCCAGGTATGCCCGGTCTGCCAGGTCTGCCCGGTCTGCCAGGTCTGCCAGGTTATATAATTTTTTCCATTCACCCTCACCCACTTCTTTTTCTTCAATCACTCTAAGATGAAGCGCTGCCAAATCAGAACAGATTTTCTTCTCTTTATCGGTTTTCAACCTGGTAATTAATCCATGTGTTTCATCAATCAAACTCCACATTTCTAATTTATTATAAACTAAAGAAAGATCACAACCAACATTTACAGACTGCAGAAATTCGAGCGGAAAAGAAAGCGCCTTTTCAACTTTAAGTGATTCAAAAATGTTGTCTTCTAAAATTGCAATGGTGAAAGGAATACCTAACTCCTTTTCATAATCGAAGTGAGAATAGTTGTCAAGGGTACACCCTACTGCACATCCTTTGTTTTCTGATTTATCAAAGCCAGTACCCTGCACTAGCTCATCAGCTATCATGTGGGCCTTCATACGGGCAATATACTTGTCTTTGATTTCCTGTTTGCCATGAAAGGCTGAAAATTTTGGTTTGGTCATTGGTATTTGTTTTTATTGGTTAAATTTTTTCTAGTTCTTCTTTGAATGGGGCCATAAGCCAATCATAATATACTGTAGCCAATTCAGTAGTTTGTTTAGAAGATAATTTCTTTGATTCCTCCAAACCTGTATTCTTACCTACAGCCCATTCATTTGCTGCTTTAAGGGCACATTGTCTCATGATCATCATATTCTTCATCTTCTCTGTTTTAGGATCCAGTTGATATCCTCCTCTTCCTCCTTCGTTAGGCTTATCAATTTTAGTATATATTCCATCCTGTTTTATGGTATATTTTTCTTCTTTGCCTTCTTGGAATTTGTTTTGATTTTTGTCTTTGCAGGTGAATACTCCTTTGTCCCCATTCTCGAAATCAATATAGAAGTCGTGCATGGGTCCGTTTCTTCCAGACCATTCTTTTTTGTAGGTAATTCCGGTGACTTTGCTTGTTTTTGTTTCCATGTCGGATGATTATTGATTTGATTTTCTTCCCACTCTCTTTGAGCCTGGAATAATTCTTTAGTTCTTATCATTTAAGCTTCTTTTTTAATTCTAATTTGAATGAATTCATCAAGCCAGCTCCAGTAAGATATTGAAGAGCCAAAGGTGTAACGTCATATAGAAAATCACATCCTTTACCCATTCGGTGAAGTCGAATAGCTTCAATTTCAATTTCTGATGTCTCCTGATGATATTTACCCTTCACTGTATACCGGAGGCGCTTGAAGCTAATAGTGTCGGTGAAGGATTGGATAATCTTTGTAGGTGCTAACATCTTCGTTTTGTTTTTGGTCCTCAATGTATGGCTTCTCATAGCAGGGGAAGCACTTATGTCCCTGTGAAGGATTAAAGACTGTATCATCCCATCCAAAGAAATGAAAGCAGCAGCAGCACAATACCTCATCTTCATTACCATCTTCCAGGATCCGGAGGCATGTAGTACATGCTGGTCCCCGTTCTGTCTCTGTAGTTTCATTGTACTCAAACTCTTTCCCACAATGTAAGCAGTAGCTCATCAGAAAGGCAAATTATCATCATCCCTGGAAAGATCAATATCCTCATCATCTGAATTGTTGAAAACAATATCAATGAGGCCATTGAATTTCTCTGCAGTCAGTTCATAGTTTGGATCCTTCTCCTGTATATTTCTGAGTATGGCAATGAGCTGCTCAAAATAGGCTACATCCACACCAATGAGCTGCTCATCTAAGGTGTCAGGATTAGACAGATTCAGCATGGAGATCTGAAACATGATTTTCATTAATTCTCCTGCAGATATATTCCATCCTCTTTTAAGGAATTTTTTTGCCCGGATGATGGAAGTAACTGGATAGAAGGATCCCTGATATCTCAATTGCTTTGTGATGATGGATTCCAAGGCCTCTTTGTTTGTCACCAGGCCATCTTTGAAGGTGAAGTAATTAGTGGCATGAATGAAGTCAAAGGTGCTGTGTATTGCTTTATCATCACCGTGAAACCTGATGACAATCTGGATCTGATCAGTGAGACTGATTGCATTGGGAGAAAAGAAAAGGGGGATATAGTTTTTTGCATCCTTAGCTGCTTCTTCATTTACATTCAGTCCCCCTCTGCCTCCTTTGATATAAAGTCGGATCTGATCATCTTTGAGATTTCTGCAGGCAATCGAATAGTAATTATCCCCTTTGAGGATTTCATCATTCATGAATCTGTCTTTATTATGACCATCCATGATGACAATTCTGTCAGATCCTCCGGTGTAGTATTTTACCAGCTCCATTAATACATCTCTGTCTTTGATGTATATATCCACATCATTCACTTTCTCTCCCAGGAGCATGGAGGTGATGGATCCTCCGCTGACTAAAAGATTGTTTTTAATGTCTTCACGGAGCTTCACTATGCTAATGGTTTTCAGCCATTCAATGAGCTTAGTGTGCAGTACTTTTTTGATGGTTTTGATTTGCATGATTTTGATTATTTGATTTTGTTAGTAGTGACTTGACAAGTAAAAGCTTTCACATAGGCCTCATGAGATGTACCGGCAATACTTTTTAGTTTTCCGTGTTCCAATTCATGGAGCGCATTCATGATACATTGAGCCTCATCCATCTTTTTTCTCCAGAAATATTCCAGATCTGATTTTAAGCTAGTATGTTCATCACAATGAAGAGAAATTGAGTGCATGAGCTTATTGTTGTGCTTCTTCATTAGTAAACGGAAGTTAATATGATTGTGAACCGGCTATCCGGACCGTATAGAAAACGACACCATTTTTTCCCGGCTTTAGAATGAATTATCAGTGTATTTTTCACTGCATATTCAATCACTTGTTGCTTTGGCAATCCAGTAAGCTCATGAGTTGTATTAGTATTAGCGGGAAGATAAGCCCGGTTTTTCTCTATGGCCTGAGTAACCATATTGAGAGAATATTCCAGCACTGTGAGAGGTGCTTCTACATCGTTTTCTTTACACATGGATGATGATGGTTTTAAATTATTGAATAATTACAATTTTTCCCCATGGCTTTGTCTATAATTTTCAGAAGCCGGATGGATCGCATAGCCTGAATGTGAGAATATGCGAATGCTACCGGAGCACTGGTATTATTTACAATGACATAGTACTTTTTCATGGCTTTTCCAGTTTAGTGGCTAAGGATTCAATCAGAATGGTACAGTCCTGATCAATTCTCCTATCATTCATTACTTGCGCTATAAGTACCTGATCCACGTCTGGACCAAAATGCTCAATGAAAAAAGGCATGTATTGAGTGGAAGGACGAATGGCTTTGAAGATCCTGACACGTGCCTGCATGACACGGAGCTTCAGTTCTTGTTTCTCCAGGTGGGAGAGTTTTACGGTTTGTTTTTGCATGGATCAAAGGAAAGAAAAAAAAGCATAGGTTTTGCAAAACAATTGCAATAAATCATAATGATTTGATTATCAGAAACAAAAAAAACCCCAGCACCACATGCCAGGGTTTAAGAAATATAAAAGGAAGGATTATTATTATGCCAATAGGAAGGACCGGATAGAAGCCAGACCAGAATCATAAAGCGCTTGCTTCTGATCACCGGTGAGGCTAAAGTCAGTGGCAGATATTCCCAGGGAGGGGATCTGGACCGTCCGGGCCAGCTGTTCCTTATTGGTATATAGATTTATATTCTGGCTATCCAGGATGCCATTAAATATGCTCCTGGTGAATTTTATCAGTTCATTATACCTAACCCCTGCAGGAGAAGGGACACCTCTCAGGAAAGCTCCCAATGTTTGTGGATTAGGACCATCTGTATCAAAAGCATCCACCGGATAATTATAAACAGTTCCACCATCCACGTGGATATGATCATTGGGATGGCCGGTAGAGAATTGAAAACCTTTGAAGAAGAAAGGAATCGACATGGAAGCTCTCACGGCTTCAGCTACTATAACCTGCGGAGTAGTTTTTGCACAAAATCGTATCAGTCTTTCATCTGTTACATCATAAGCAAATATGTGGAGATCTATACATCCTGCTTTTTCAAACTCTGCAAAAGTAGCATCTGGAGTGCTGATCATTCCTTTGATTCGTTCCTTCATCCAGGATAGAAACACATCTCCCTGATAAATTCCATATTGAGTGGCAATGCGAAAAGGATTTTCTGAATCTTCAAAGGTGCTGAAATCCGTCTTCATCATGATATCATGTATTTCTCCTGCAGTATATCGAAGAGATACCAGGGCAGCAGTAATGGCACCGGCTGAAGTACCGGCTACCTGAAGGATATTTTTCATAATAGCTGCCTCCTCGAGGCCGAAAATGAAACCGGCATAAGCCATCCCTTTTACACCACCACCTTCAAAGGATAAATTTCTGATATCTCTCATCATGATTTCTTGTCCTCCGCGTTTTGTGTTTCGATTGCTGTCAGGATAGCTTCAGCTGTAGGAACTATCTCAGTGAGATTTTTTCCACTGAGCGCTTTCCAGGCATTTACCAGGCGCTTGCCTATAGAAAGCACTTTATCTGCAGAGGGTAGTCCGGAGACCATTGCATCTTTTGACACGAATCCCCACAGCGTAATAAAGGCAGCAATTGCCAAACCTTTTGGATCTACCTGTCCGGCTTCGATCATTGGCCACACTTTCAATATAAGTGCAGTACCAAATCCCATCAAAGAGGTCCTCCAGTTTGTGAAAATAGAATGTTTAATAGATTTCATTGGTTAGTTTTTTAAGGTTTCATAGGTAAAGGATCCACATACCTGTCCGAGGTAAGGGACTAAAAGCTCATCCTGCCAGCGTTTAAATGGCTGGCCAATGATGAGAGTAATGAGTTTACACCAGGCCAGCTCAGAGGCAGATACTATGCCGGCAGCTTTATTTATGAATGTACCTGGAGCGGTACAGCCCAAAAGCTCTGCTGGAGTGTCGGCTATGTGATTCTCAATGGCCTGCCTACCTGGTACTCCAATGAGTAACGGAACAATACATTTGTTCACCGTTGATTTGGTAAATGTGAAATTGAAGGTTCCTTCCGGAATAAGTTTATCACGTCTTTCCAGATCGTAACAAATAAAATTTCCATTTATATCCACAATCTGGCCGAAAGTGGATTGAAATTTACGGGCAGGATTCCCAGTGGGATCTTCTGGATCCGGTCCGATAAAAATAGCGTCGGAATACAAAGGATGTCCTGGAGCGAAGCGCTGAACTTTTGCTTGAAAATTGATCATTTTCTTTTCTTTTTAACGGGATGTTTTTCTCTATATTCAGTTATCCATTTCCAAACGGTGTAACCTAGCGTCACACTACCAGTAGCGACAACTAAAAAAAACCGTACACCTTTTTCAATGTCTGAAAAACTGATGATAGTTATAAAAGTGGAAGATCCCATCAATTTTGCAATGATGGGATGATTGTGTAAAAAGCTGAAAGTGAAGTGAAGCATAGTGCCGGTTTTATGGTTGATCTATTTTCGGATAGGTGGCCAGATCACCTTTTAACATTTGAATGATAGCCTGACCAATTTGTGATTGCTGTAGCGTGTCCCATCTCATATCTGGAGCAATAATTATATTTCCATTTGCATCTTTCTTACCTGGGTTGTCATACCGGTGATAGGTGAGATTTTTAGAAGAATTCACTATGATGCCATTTGCTGTTAATTCAATCCTGTACATAACAACTATCCGCTGCATCTCTCCATCTATTACGATTTTATAAATAGAGATCTGTTTTTGTAGCTTAGAAGCAGAATCAATCCCCATAGCCTGGGTGATGATGGGCTTAGGAGCTATTGTTTGTGCCGGAAGATAAAAACTGAAGAGGATTGCGAATAAAAAGAGAATTTTTTTCATGTGGTTTGGTTTAATAGTTTACCCAGGTTGTACCGTTATAATATGATTTTTGATGCAGAGTAAGATCATACACTTCTAATCCCTCTGCAGGAGAAGAAATGGCAAGTTTTTGTATTGTAGTCATACGGGGAATAAGATGGCCTTGTGTAGTGCTTTCTTCGTCAACTATAGAAGAGGGATCTGGAGTAGAAGTTCCTAATCCTATATTTCCAACAATGCCCTTTATTCTCATCCTTTCAGTTTGATTATCCGTATAAAAAATTACGTCTCCCTGACTTCCTACGGATGATCCAAATTGAATGGATCCATCATTTGAATTAGACCAAAGACCCACATTGCCAGATTGATTAAGTAGGGCATATTCGGCATAAACAGTAAACTGCCCTCCATTAATATAAAGATTAGCCGGGTTTCCATAAAAGTCATTTCCACTTCCAGGGCCCATTATCAAACATGATCCTTCGTTTACTCTCATTCGGACATCTCCCAGACGGTCCTGAATCTGAAAATATATTTGGCTATTAGGCTGTCCGAAATAATGAGGGACGAAAAGAAAAGGAATTGTTGATGTGCTTTTTATAGCAGCATAATCACCTATTTGTAAAGAATCTTCAGAATGAACAATTCCATTTACATCCAATGATACTGCAGGGGTATTGTTTAATATTCCAAGCCGGTGATTAGGCCTATCCCAAAAAAGATCTGGAGAGCTAGATATCGTATTATAAGTTTGATAATATGCAACCTGTCCTGTTACTCCATATCCATGAAGAGCGGAGGTGTCGATTCCACTACCAGAGGCTACAGAATCCCATACAGCGGTTCCTTTCGTATCTATAGCGGCTAAAAATTTTCCGGGCTTAGGGTTTCCGTTTGAAAATTGCAAAGTCCCTCTGGCCACTAAACTATCTCCAGTTGGAATAATATTAGAAGGGGCTGATAATATATTTTGCGTTTCACTTTGGAGTTCATTACCATTACTGGTGGAGAGAAAGAAATTTACAGAATCATTTCCCACTTTTGTTCCTTCTAATCTTTTTATCCATATAAATGGATGGCTCTCATCTTTTCCATGAGAATATAATCCCCAGCCTCCGTGTGTACCAGTCAAAAATTCAAACGTCCCAATACTATCAGGTTCGGAAAAAGATTTCCCAACAGTCATGGAAACAAAATTTGATCCTTGAAACATGAAAGAATTTCCCATTCCTCCGGAGGAAATGAAAATAGGTAGATAGTGATTTATTCCGGAAGCCGTGGATAAATGAAGGGAATTCATCAGATCGGTCCATGTGATAATCTTCGTGGTACCAGGTAGTCCCGAATGCTGCTGCTCTATCGTGTAATCATTTGGAGCCACAGAAGTAACTATGGGCAAAATAGGAATTTTTATCTGAGCTGTTCCGGCCATGCCGGATAATGTCATCAGAAGTAAAAAGAGTAGTTTTTTCATGTTATTAAGCTGCATCTAATTGGTTTCCACTTGCATCTTGTAGGTCTATTCCTGAAGCTGTTTCCAGAGCTTGTGGACCTATCTGAGATGATTTTGATGTGGCGTAAATGATTGATTTGTTTTTATTGTGATTATAGATAGATTGATTCTGTACCAGAGTTTTGTCAAATATGATATTTTTCCCAATCAGAGAATCAGACTGTACCATAATATTGTCAATTCCATTTTCCCGCATCAACTTAACGGCATAATCCATAGATCCATACGTCTGCATCAGAATATCCTGGACCGTCTGGCCAGGTTGTACCACATGCACCCCGTTTGTAGGAACAATCGTAGGAGCTGGAGCAAGATTAGCCGGTATAGCCTGACTGATTGTAGGATCATAACTAACGTATTGGCCAGCAAGGATGGAGATATCAAAAGTGATAGAAGTAATGAAAGGATTGTCTTTCATAAACTTCACAGAATAATCTAGTGATCCATATAACTGGACCACCAAATCACTCACCGACACCCCCGGAGGAATTTTAGAGAAGGCTTGCATTGTTAATTATTTTTAACAGATCAAATCCCTGGAAAGAAAAATCTTCATTCACAGCATATCCATCAGCTTGACAATTTAACCGGATAGACTGGACCAGTTTCTGAGGATTTACTTTACTCTTCAGATAACTCATGATTCCTACGCCTAAAGTGGGCTTCCTCTTCCACCATCCGGGAGCAGAGAGCAGGATATCGTTTAAGTGCTGGACATCGCTGGGACCAAAGTCAAAATCCCCAGTATTGGGGTTTATGTATAAGTCTCCGTTTTTCAATAGGATATCGCTCCGGTATCTCATATTAGTTCATGATTATTAAATGATGTTCAAAATGTCTTATTTCCTTATACTGTTTAAATGCCAGTATTCCCAATGTTTCCTTAAAAGACAGGCCCATGGATCCATAAAGAGCTGGTATAGATTCCGACACCATGATTCCCAAACAATGAGGAAGCATGAAAAACTTCTCTCCGTTTTTATTAATATGAAAAGTGTTGAAATATACCAGCATGTCCTGTTTTAGAAATTGTCCTTTAGTTACCATGGGTTACGTTTGGATTTTCCAGATCTGCTCTGGTGGTTAATTGCGTAATGGGTGTGGTGTTTGTTCCTGAAACACCAGCACCGGTGGTGACACCAGAATGAGCGTGTGTATTCATTTGCTGCTCCAGGCGAGCGATCCTTTGAGAGAGTGTTATGACATTAACCAATCCCCCAAAAGAACCATCACCAAACTGCCAGGATCCTCCGGAATAAAAAACACCATCAATATCACTATAGAGAATGATATATGGATCATTGCGATCAGAAAAAATCACCAGTACTGTCGAATCAATTGCAGGTACCAGGAGAAGCCCATCAGCTACCTCGGCCTCCATATTAATCTGTACCAGGTCCGTCTCAGCGTTTCCATTAATCGGTGTGGCCTCACAGGTACCAGATGGAATATCAACAGATACAATAGTACACGCTACCAGGTATACCTTATCCTCCAGATGGGTACCGGACATCTGTTGTATGACTTCCCTAATAGATCTTTGCGCTGAGCTCATTGTTATAATCCCGTTAATAATTGTTCATCTGTCAAAACTCCATCGATACGGAGATCTAATTCTACCTCCTGCCACATTCCTCCTTCAGGAGATCCAAAATATCTCACTGATTTTACAAAGTATTTCCCATACCGCTCAGGTAATTTTATAGAGCTGATGACAGCGATATCACCATGCTGCACAAAAGGAAGGGCAAACGTGGTGAACTTACCTCTATACCCTTCATAATATAATCTCCGGAGCATACTGATTGCTTTTGTCTTTAGCTCTGCTGCAGTTTGTATGTCCCAAAAAAACATGGTCCGCATCTGTCCCAGGCTTTCTTTTTGTTTTGGATCTTTTGTGTTTACCTCCACATACTCACCGTTAATATTTGTGATCGTTACCTCGAGGCGCTGCTTCTTTGTTTTAAGTCTTCCGGATTTTGTAGTAGTGAGGAGTTCGGTTTTATTCACCGAATAAGCAGTAAGAGAAAGCTGGATATCATCAGCCCGGGTATAATTCAAACTATCTCCCGGAACAATGTTTTTCTCAAATACAAAACTGTGTTCTGTTCCTTCACCAGGATAATAAACAATACACCCGCAATGAAGCTGGGAGCCTCTGAAGAAACTTTCAAATTTGAATGTTTTTTGTAAGCGCTCCAGGACCTGGCAGACTGTTTCATTTTGAGTCCTGAAATCTCCAATTTTTGTGGAAACTTGCGGATTATTGGCCAAGGTTAATTTAATCCCCTGCAGCCTATCTGCTTTTACCGTATTGACCAGATCCAGCAGCTCTGTCATCATAGATTCCAGCGTATATTGAGTAGCTCCCCACACTTTGTTTGGCGCTTGCACTTGTTTTAGGAGATACATGTGATCTTCGTAATCAATTTCAATAAGCAATTGATTGGCAACTTTTGAAACCCAGTTTGCAGCAAGCTGGTTTTTTATAATCTTCGGATTTCCTGAAGTATCAAAATATCCATAACCCACTTTTAGTGTCATGAAATCACCTCTCATCACTATGGCGGGTTGTTTTCCTAGCGGTGCATTGATGGGAAGATTATTAATGTCCCCTCCTATTTCTCCTCCCAGGTTGATGGTATTTCCATTCTTATCTTTTACCCAAATATTTTTAGGAAATTTAATCTTTCCTTTAGAAGTGAGATCTGGCCATCCGCTGAGTACATCATATTCAGCAAAAAAATTAAAATTGAATTCCTGGCTCCTATCCGGAAAGTCAGAAGAAGGGTATTGTTTTATATGCACCTCAGAAAGGCAGATGAGATCCATCAGAATAGGTCTACAGGTTTATCAGATAATGCTGTGAATTCAAAAACTTGCTGGCTATATCCACCGGCCACTTGTGGATCAGCTTCATCTATTACGGTCATCATATATACCCCCAGCTGTGACAAATACCAGGAATTTACCGTGATGGATGCTTTTGAATCCAAAATTCTTCTCAGAGCGCTCATATCAGTAGCGGGATATTTTCCATTGGCACCGGTGATGATCCCTTTCACATTTATTTCCCAATCCTTATTTGAAGTATGCTGCTTTACAGTACCATCTAGGCCATTCATGGAAGTGGTAACGACATTTTTACCTCTTCTGGCAGTGATGAGGACCGTAGGAATCTTTATGCCCGGATATGATTTTATAGATCCATCAAAATCAATATACTTTCCTGCTTCGATATCTAAGTCGGAAAATACCGGTGTGCCTTGCTTACTTATATAAAGCGGAGAATCCCCCTGAGTGGCATCAGGGAGATTAGGAATAGTTTGTGGGGATCCGTACCCCTGGCCATTAACCGGGATATTGAAATTAGCCAGGTTAAAAGCTTTTATTATCTGAATCCTTATATTGATCATATTATTGTCCTGGTATTAAATTAAAACCATTGGTGGCTCCCAGGAGCGTCTTGACAATAAACTCCTCTGCAGCTCTTTCCGACATTCCTAAAGTCTGTGTGACAATTTTAAACTCATTCACCAGGCTTCCCATAGTAATGTAAAGATTTGTCATCTTCGCTTCTTTGGGCTGAGATGTCATGGCTTGCTGGGGTGTATTGGAAAGTTCCTTTTTATCGGATCCTACGGCTGTTTCGGCCCCGGTAGCTGCTTCCACCTCTTCTTTGGCTGAAGTCTCTCCACCGGCTTGTTTTGACATGCCCAGGAGCTTTTTAATTCCTCCTACTATCTTTCCTATAAATCCCACCACCTTTTCAATCACTTTTGCAATAGTGTCCCATACGGCTTTGAAGACTTTAGTGTGAGAAAGCCATTTCACAAATTTGATGATAGTCTTATCAATCCACAGAGCAATCTTTATGATAATAGATGCTATACTGCCAATGATTGAAAAGATGGGTTTGAGAATAGGCATAAGATGCTGAAAAACATCAGCAATCATGGTGACCAATTCACCCACATATTCCAAAATAGGTGCCAGCTCTCCCTGCAGCGGCTTAATAATCTCCTTCACCAGGTCCCATACATTATGAAACATTTGTACAATAGGCTTCATGAGTGCCAGGATGGGAGGTAATATTTCCTCAATGATTGGCATGAGGGCATCAACTACTTCACCGGCAATAGAAGCCAATTCTTTGAAGATATCTCCAATGCCAGAGCTCTCCAATGTTTGGAATAGTTTCTCTACGAATTCCATTACCTTTTGAATCACCGGTGTTATCATAGTAAGCATCTTACTAACACCTCCACCGATCTTCACCATAAATTCCTCTGCCTGGTTTTTCATTACCTGGAAAGGATTTGCTTTAGCAGCAGCAGCAGCAGATCCTCCAAATTCTGTTTTTAATTCTCCCAGGATTAACTGTTGGGCTTTGGCCACCTGCCCTGTTTTCACCAATCGCTCAATCACTACCTTTTGAGCCTCAGAAAAATTAACGCCCACACGATGCAGAGCTGCAATACCATGGATGGGATCCTGAAGGGCTTTACCTACCTGTACGGCTGTCTCCTGCAGATCACTGTGCATTTTTGAAGCCATATCAGCAATAGCTTGAGAAGCCTGTGGTAAAATGTCTTTTTTAAGAGCAGTAAAAGTCAACAGAACCGATTCCATAGACTTGACAGTAGTCTTTGTATAGAGACTGTTTTTAGAAAGTGATTCAGAAAGTTTATCTATCTCTTCAGCCGTTACGCCTGCAGCTCCACCGGTAGAGGTAATGGAGGCCTGTACCTGAGCGGTGGCCATATTGAAATCCGTAAATGCTTTGAAAGCATCTTTGGTAAGATCAATGACTTTCTCCACCACCTGCAGCTCAATGAAAGCTGTTTTCAATTTCCCTATTACATTTTCAGAATGCTCAATGGCATGATTCATCTTGCCTGTATTGGCTTCGATTTTCTTCAGGGTTTCAGACATCTGATCCTGAAGCTTCATTACATATTCTATCGATGTATCGGCCATTATAAGGAGGTCATTATTGAAAGTGTTTTCACGAACGGATTATCTTTTATAAAACAAAGCTCACTCCAGAGCTTCCATATTTCACTCTGCCCTTCTTCAGTCTCTTCGTCTAATCGATATGCAGGGTAGTGAAAACGAACATAGGCGCAAATCCGCGCCCATGTGTACTTTGATTCCTTACCAATCTCAGAGCTCTCTAATTTTTTTTTAATTCCACATCATAGAGTTCAACAAACTGATTACAGGCCAGGGCAGCTGAGGCATATACGATATCATCACCACCACCAATACAGAAACGTGGATCTGATTGCTCTTTCAAAATAGAAGCATTCAGAATAAGCTCTCCGGATAGATCTACTTGTTTTGCTGCCAGATAATTGATAGCGGCAATCTTATTGCGGATATGTGGCTCCTGGACATAACCAATGGCCAGACCGGTGGGTGTTTTTACAAATAAACAGGAAACTTTTTTTCCAATCTCTTTGGTGAGCGCTTCAGCTTTTAGCATAGCCTCATCTTTTTGTGCCTGCAGATCTGCTGCAGCTTTTTCTTCCGGAGACAGCTCCGTGTTTTTTGTTTCTTCCATTTTTAAACGTGTTGTATGCCACCGACAATGAGGGGCAGGGTCATGTCAAATTCCTGATCATTCTGCTTCCCATCAAAATTAAAATCAAGGAATTCACAGAATAAAAGGGTGTCCTGGGACTGAGCTGCAGGCACAGGATTAAGCCCTGCAGCAGGATTGGCTCCATAAATAACCGGAATATCAAACGGGCCAATATCTGTGAGCTTATTCATGCCCTTTGATTTGAGACCAGTCAGAATAGACTGGACTTCATCCCTGAGCAGAATGATTTCAGCATGATATTCTATGTTTCCATAGGTACGGCCGATAGGTTCAATTCCGTAACCATAAACATTCTTTTTATCCTGTTTATAGCCATATTTGATACCCTTCACACCACGTGTGATACCACCAAATAAGAGCAGGCTAATGTTAGCCCAGCTGTACATAATTCCGTTGATAACTGCTATCTGGTTCATATTTTATAAGGAGGCTACAAAGGTGGAAGTGATATCAATTTCGGAAGCTTCAGCAATGGACACCAGGTTCACTGTTATGGCCAGCTTACCGGTGACGTTAGGGTTTTGCGCTGCAGGTACTGCTACGCTAAAGGCAGAAAGCTCTTCATCTCTTACCATAGGAGCCAGTACCTGGTTACCTGCAGAGACGAGATTTGCCTGTGTCTGTACTGTCAGCTGTCCGGCACCGGTAAGGGGAAGTTTTGCCTTTAGGTATGGGAGATAACCGGCATACAGTTCTCTGGCTGCCTTATCCCAGGTACGGCCCCGAGCTATGCGGTAAAACATATCCGTGTAAGGAGCTGCTACGTGATCATTGTTATAATACACTCCGGGATATCCCTGGTAAGCAGTTACGAAAATATACCGGTATAGGTCCAGCAAGGTGATGAGGTTTGCAGATACATTTTTTACCAGCGTACCATCTACAAAAGCCGGTACTGCCAGCTCAGATCCATCTGTCAGATTAAACTGGCTTAGATCCCCGATATTGTCGGAAACCAAACCCGCTGACATTACTCCTAAAGCATTTCCAATAGAAGGGATGGAAAAGCCGGTCATGGCAAACAATTGTGATCCCAAACCGTTACCATCCTGAGAAATTATAACTGATAATCGGTTACTCGTAAGGGTTGATAGGTCCAAAGATAGATTTGCAATCCCCCCCAGGAGTGTAAAGTCTGTGGAGAAAAGGATCTGTCCAGGTGTTTTGGCATTAAAAATAGCCGTGTATTGTGTCTGCAATAAGCCAAGTGAAGACTGAATCCACGCCTGCAGTGTTGACGCATTGGTGATAGTGGTACCGGCGCTGCCATTGGGCACGTGTGGATATACCATGAAATTACGAATAATGCCACTAGCGAAGGTTTGCACAGTTTGTATTTCGGCAAAATTATATCCTGCTGCAGTGGTAGGAATCAGAAAGAAACCAACGTAGCAAATTCCGGTTGGATTCATGCGGAAAAATTCAGAGATCTCATAGTGCCATACGGCAAGAAGAGAAGCTACACCAGAGGTGGCCACTGTGATAGATCCCACCGTAATGGTACCGGTAATGACTGTGGTGAGAGGTGTGCCGGTGTTGGGAGTAATTCCCAATCCTTTTGCCACAGTGACGGCAATCGTACCAGTGGCCGATACTGCAGTGAAACCGGTATTGGCTTGATTTGCCGTGATGGCAGCTGCTATACTGGCTCCCAAAATCGTGGCTGTGGTATCGCCTGCAGCTTGTACATAAGTACAAAGTATAAGAGGTCCTAAAAAAGGATGATCATAAACCACTTGTATGATATCGCCGGTAGATCCTACTGCAGAAATAGGCAGATGTAGGATGGCCCTGGTTTCATCAGGATAAGTGGACAGGATTCCAGCTGCTTCCGCATCAGGCACCGAAGTCATTCGGATTATCCTGTTAGTAGTGGAAAATCCTGCAGGCAGAGCAGCATTGGGTACATAAAACAACTTCCCGGAGAAGAAATCTTCACCGGGAGCCTGTTGTCCAGAGGAACCTTTACCTGGAATTATTTTGACGGTTGGAAACATCTTTATTCTTATTCGCTGTCTGGGGGAATAATCTCCTCAGTGCCAGCAGGTGAATTTTTTTCTTTTACTACGTAAACTACCACACCATCTTTCTCCATCCGTTCCTTCTCCCCTGGAGCTGGATCAATGCGGATGTCTCCATGCTCACTCACCAGTACTGTGTGAGCTGAGGCAAAGCCCGGGGCATCTTTTGCATGCTTCCGGGCCTGGTGTGCTTCAATTCGTTTGCGCTTCATTATTTCCCGTCCTTTTCAGCTGCTGAAGCCAGAGCCATTCCTGCAGGGGACAGGGTGCCATTCTTCATCATCTCCTGGAGCATACCTTTGAGGGCATCAGCAATCAGGATGGCATTGTAGCCAGCCATCTCTTCAGAGGCTTTGCTGTCCGGAGTAGCAGCCATAATATCTTTGCGCTTTACGGGCTCTACTTCTTTTCCGTTTACTGTCAGGCGGCCAGTTTCCTTTTCCACTGTTTTACCGTCTTTACCAACTTCTTTTACTTTTTCACGACGGACATGGTTGAAATGGTGCAAACCGGTAGCGGTTTCAAAATGCACAATTTCAATGCGTGGATCAGCATCTAGGGTTTGCTGAAGTTCTCTGGTGATTTTAGGCTTCATTTGAAAATATTTTATGATTAAAAGATTGTGATTTCTTGCTCATGCTGCCGGGCCGTGTTCCCGGATGTTATTGTACGACTTTCCCGACTTCAATCCATTGCACTCCATTAAAGACGAAACTCATATACAATCCTTTCCCGGAATTTAAGGTTATGGAACTGTCTGCAGCCGAAATAGAAAATACAAAAGGTTTCACAGCAGTCTGATGTGCCACTTTATTGGTAAACTTGACTTTGTGGCCAGATCCGGTGGCATTAAGCATATTGAATGTCAGCTTATCACCGAACCAGCAACCAGTAACACTTTTTACCGCATAGGTAAGAGAATCCTTTATGGTTGTGGTGGCTACCGATTCATAGGTGCCCGGAAAAAGTTTCACCGTATCTGCACCAGTGGTGTCTGCCTGCATCACATAAGTGAATGACAAGTGGGTGAACGTGTTATTTTCATTCGGGTGAATTCCTACACGTGGCCTGGTATGCTGAGCATCCAATGTGCCGGTAAAGAGCAGGGGAATCAGGAAAAGGGAAGCAAAGAGAAACTTTTTCATTTGGTTTTGATTTAAGGTTTTGAAAAATATTATTTTATTGTTTTTTGGGAAATACTTCCCCCCCGATTAAGGGAGGAAGCTATTAGCAGTAAGGGTGGTGGCAAGAACGATCTGAGCGCCCCATCCATAATTCACATCCATTTTGAATAGGCCTTTTACAAACCAGGTCTCCGCGTTATTCTGTTTACGCATAAGCTCCAGCTGCATGTCTTCAAAGGCATTCATTCCCAGGGCAAAATTTCCAGTGCCATCATCAATGAATTCACCAAATACAATGGTATTGTCAGGAATACCATACAGCTCTATGATCTCATAGCCCTGGAAGTAATTCTGGCCTTTCACCATGTAATTATCATTCTTGTATGTGGTACCGATTGACAATGCCTGATCAAACAGGGTTTTGCTGTTTGGGTTCATGGCAAAACGCAGGCGCTCATATTTCGCTGGATTTGCTTTCAGGAAAATATCACACTGGGTGATACAGCTCTGCATGTAACCAATGATATTGGAGGTCGAGAAGGTGGTGACACCGGCAACAGATTGTACCAGGGCATCATTCACCATCCGCTGCAGATAGCCATTGAAAAATTTATATTGGCTACGTACATCAGTTTTGGCCACATTGCCTTTATAGGCAGTACTTCCAATCCATACACACTGATCCAGATACTGGAAGGATCTCCGCAGGACCTGAGAGGTGATGAAGGCAGCTGCAGTGGCAGGCAGTTCACGTGCCAGCAACACTTTGGAAAGATTTACAGCATTCCAGTGAGCTTCAAAGTCACGTGGGTTAATTTCTTTGTACACCATCACGTCCTGTGGAAATACAGTACGGCCATCCACGTTGATGAGGTTATCATCACTTACTGGCTCAGGCTGACGGTCCTGGAGAGGCATGTCAGTGTCCAGAGTGGTCACGGTAGTCTCTTTTTTGATACCGTCAATGGCCAGGACAGCATTCTTTGCCACTGTGGTCATGGTGACGGTAGCACGTGGCCACCAGAAAGCTTGCTGATCTCCAGCGTATTTGGTATCTAAAATTGCGAGCGTGTCATTCATCGTGTTGGGCGTTTACAGGGTTTTGGTATATGAAATTTTTTGGTTCGGTTTTCGGTTTAATTATTTTCCTTTAGAAATTTCTGCTTTAGCATCCCGGATGTTAGGACGTTTCACAGTTGCTGCAGGAGATACAGGTGTCACGTAATCACCATGATTCACATGATCTGTCAGGGTTTCTGCAGACAAAGAGGTGGCTGGCTCTACTTTCACAGCAAGATCAGTCTTTTCTTTGTTCTCTTTGTTCTCTGCAGATGCAGTTTCGATCAGCTGATTGATGCGGGTTGATCCCAGCTTTATCACATTGCCATTTCCTCCTGCATTCACAGTACCAGGAAGCATATCATATACTTCAGCAGCTACATCAAAAGCAGCAGTCAAAGAAGCACGTGCTTTGGTCACCAGGGCTTCTTCATTTTTAAGCTTTCCGGATGCGATCAAAGCATTGATTTTGTTCTCTACTTTGTTTGTCATCTCTGCTTCAGCCTGGTTTTTCATCTTCTCTTCCATCTTATCCAGACGTTTTCCATGCTTCTCTACCATTTTGCAGAGTGCATCATGCTCCTTTTTGGAAGGATATTCTGCATTTTTGGATTTACCACCCTTGTCTTCACCTTCACCTTCCTCATCATCTTCTTCCTCATCTTCTTTTTTCTTTTTGTCTTTAGCTACCAGTTTGCCATCCTTCACATCCATATTGAGGAGTGCAGCCTTTTCTTTGATTTCGTTTTCTGTAGCGGTTTCAGAAAGGCCCAGGGCCAAAGCAATATTTTTCATGGTTTTTGTTTTTGCAAGTGAATTGGTAACGGTTTCAAATTGATTCCATAGCACTTTATGCTCTGGAGTTTTATTGTTTAATTTGGAAATATCAATGACCTCATCACAGAGGCCGAGAGGTTTACATTTGTCTGCCAGGATCCAGCTCTCATCATCCATCAATGTGGAAATTTTCTTTTCGGATATTCCATGACGGGAAAGCATTTTTACAAGAGATTTTTTTGCTGCTTCAATCTGTTTCTCATTGGAGGTACCGGAAGGATTATGAAGCATAAGCTGAGCATATTCTGCCATGAAGCGCTTTCTGCCTGCCTGAAAAATAACACCGGCCATGGAAGCAGCCCGACCGGTGACATAGGTATCAACTGGAATCGTTACATTGAGGATGGCATCATAGATACTCATGCCGGTTTCAACTTCTCCACCTCCACTGTTGATATAGATACAGATTCTTTTGTACCCTTTTTCCTGAGCGATCTGGTCAAGAGTCATGAGTGTACGGGAAAATAATTCACAATCTATACCGGATCCATCAGGATTCTTTCCAATATCATCCGTCAAATACATCTCCGGCTCAGCAGAATCAAGGTACTCACAGTATGGGAGCCTGAGAGAAGATGTTTGTGGATATATGGGAAAGTCCTTCATTGAGACAAAGATGCTCTTTCCGTTTTTTATTTATATTTGTCTGTACCAAATCGTAACACATTTATTATGGCCCGAATCAATCCGACTTTCTCCTCCAGGCATTCAAAAATTATAGGAGGCCTTGCTTTTAAAAATGGATGCAGCGAATGTGAGATAGTCAGGAGAGGGGCTATTCAGATGATCAACGCAATACCTGAAGCAGAACAGGACCAGCTCCTTAAACTGTATGAAAATTCATTAACACAAAAAAAAGCAGACAATGGAACTAAATTTTAAGTATGAATTGGGTGCCCTGGTGAGGGCTTTACCTCAGAAAGTAGACGGGACCGCTCTCCCTCTCATCACTCCCCAGGAGAAATACAAAGTACTGGCCCGGATGTATACTGAAGGGATTGCTCCAAACTCCACCCGGATTGAGTGTGCAATTGTTTACCATGTGATGGCCATGCACTTCTCCTATCTGAGGAAACAATCAGAAAGAGTCTACATGGTGAAGGAGTCTGATCTGGAGCCGTGGGTGGATCCAAACAGAAAGGAGGCAGATGAAGAAACGGAAAAGCCTGGATCAGAAGATTGAGCAGCTCCGGAAGCAGCTGGAGAAGCTGGAAGAAAAAAAACGATCAGAAAGCCTGATTGGATTCAAACAGAAAAAATCAAACAGATGAGTATTAAAGGCCTTAAACTCAAAAACATTCTAGTGATAGAAGATTCTACATATACCTTCAGACATTTTCCTATTATAACAAAAGAAAATATAAAACAGATGATGGATCATGCTGTAGAATCTATTACTCCTCCTGCCTTTGAAATGTTAGAGCCACAGAATTTAATGGTATACGAAGAATTCAATCCACGTGATTTTTTCGGAATACTTAGCCGGGGTTATTACAAAGCATCTTCTTATAAGATTAAGAAGAGAAAGACGGAATCCGAAAGGAATAGGGAATTCCAGAATACTGTCAACATCATAAATAAAGAAGGCCGTGGAGAAAAACTCAACTTCCATGAAAGGAATATTCTAAAGATGTATTTAAAAAAACAAAAGCAATCTGATGGACAAATATAATTTCTCTCACATGGAAAAGAGTGTGTTGTATTCCATTGCAGCCTCTTATAAAAACAGTCTGGCTGAGATAGCCTGGATGTATAATGAAATGAGATCTTTTGATTTTCTGATTATAGCATTAGATATGATGTCAAAATCAATGGCATCATCCCAACAAGTAATTGATGTATTACGATCAAATGGTACATCCATTTCTCTAGTCGAGAAATAGCAGCACCAGGATGAGTGTCCTGCTCTGTATAGGCCTCCCACACGGGGGGCCTTGCTTTTATATAAAAGGGAAGAGCCAGGAATTTCTCCACTGGCTCTCCTTTCTTCGGGTCGGGGGTTTTGTCTTACTCGGCTCCTTCACCGGCATCTGCTTTCACAGCAGCATTTTGTTCTTCTTCCACTTTGGTGAAATCCACATAATACTCCTGGCCGGCTTTAAAAAAGCTTTGACGTGTATCTTCTTTTGTTAATTGCATTTCTATAGTTCCAATAGTGGGAACTTCTCCCGGTTTCAATGGACCATTATTTACATGCACTGCAGATACATTAAGACTTTCATCATCATTCTTGAAAGCACTTACTACTTTGAATTTTTCGCGTACTGTTTCAATTTCATGAGTTCCTTCCATAATTTTTGTTTTTATGTTTGATTGGTTAGGAATACAAACATAATTAATCCAAAGGAATCAGACAAGAAATATCCAGCTGAGGAGATCCGGAACCGGTCCAGAATGGTGTCAGGGTACCGGGTGCTGAATCAGATACTCCCTGCAGCACCAATCTACCTGGATAGTTTGCCTGCATGAGCAAAGGCATTGTGGTAGTATATTTTGGTATCAGAGAGGGATCCGTCAGAATAAAAATAGGATTTCCACTTCCCCCTCCCGATACAACACCGGAAAGCTCCAGGCGGGACCGGCCAGGACCTTCTAATCTCAAACGAGGAGGACCATAAGGAGATCCTGGTGCAACCCAGCTTCCTTGCAATCCTACACTACCCACAATATTAATCCATGGCTGGCCAAAGGAGACAGAAGAATAGTCTTTGATATATCCGGGAGAGCTGGAAGATCCAGCAATAAAATTAATGGTCCGGATATCATGTATGTCTTGTGACACTAGATTACTCATCAGAACGGGATCCGCATGATCACCCAATGTACCATTACCGGTATAAGAAGCCGTTACAATTACGGCCACTGCAGTTTGTCCTCCGGAGAGTGTAAATGTGGCTGATGGGATATAGAAAAATTCAATCTCATCACTATTGGGATCCTGATATATGGCAGCTCCTTCACCTATTACGAAATTCGGATAAGTACCGGTGTTTTTGCAGCCATAAAGTATTTGCACGTGCCCAGCCAGGTCATCCACATCTGGAAACATCATACTCTTCAGAAGCATGTGCCCCATTTCGGCTATAGCATTCTCAATGTGTTTGTGTGTACCGGTTTTAAAAGGAGCTATGACATTATTTGTGATTTCATAGCTGAAATTTATTTTTCTTCCCATAGTTAATATAGTATTACGGTGAAAGTTATCCCCACCACTGTGAACTTTTGCGTGTAATTTATCAATTTATTGGTGAAATCGCTATCAGCAACCTGCAGCGCATTGGGTGCATTGACGGAAAAAGTGGCGGTATTGTAGGATGTTACCACGTTTTTTCGGCCAGAATTCATGTATGATTCGTTGTTACCACGACCTCCTCTGCATAGGCCATCCTGATTGGCCCTTCCTAGGATTAATTTAGATGGAGTTATACGAGCTATGAAGATATCGCTTACTCCTGGTGGCTGCCTGAAGGTAGTACCGAACCATTTATTAAGCGCCCATTCCACTGTGATCTTTTGTGTGGTATATTTCAACCGCTCATCATTTCCAACAAAGTTGGGAGATACCAACACCCACCATACGCCTTGATTCACTGTGTGGGTTGGATCATTACCGGTATTGGTTGCCTGCAGAGATTGGTAGACAGCTCCATCACTTCCTACAATGTATACCTCATCAGCAAACGTGGTAGCACTGTCCCATCTGGCAGCTCCGGAGCCTTGCCGGTAGAGAGTAAAATAATTGTCATGATCAAACTGGAAAACAGACAGCATGGCATCCAGAAAATCCAGAATCGTGTCCTTCCGTTTAGATGGAGGGATGTTTGTCTCGGCCTGAGCCAAATAATTCACATCATATATACTCATGAGGTAGCGATTGAATAAACGAGTGTGCTGGCCAGATCTCGACCTGTGGCGGTATCAGGGATAACAGAACCGGAATAGGTTGCATAGTTTCTCTGCAGCATGGTTGAAGCATTTACCAGTTTTGTAGCGCTTCCTACCACTACATTGTACGCACGTGCCTCCACCTGGCTCCAGGTAATATCCTTAACACCGGACACTGATTTAATGAGGACCATGAGATCAGAAAGATCCACAACACCATTAAACGGCAAAGATGAGAGATAGGTAGTGATCGCATTTTGTACGTTGGTTTGAACAGATGTAAGAGCATATTGCCCATCATAATAAATGGTAGCCCCAATCATGATGAAGTCATCCGGAGCCGTGAGGATTGCAAAATGCAAACCAGGAGGCATGAGGATATCGAGGTAGCTGGAGAGCGCTGTGATCTGTGGAGTGGTCAATACAGATCCGCTGGCTTTACATTTTACTACATACGCAGCGGGTATGGTTGGATCTGTAGTAATGGCACATTGGGTGACAATTCTCAGAGCTGGCAGAATGGAAGGATATGCCGGTACCAGATTAGTAAACTGAAGGATCTGTGGTGTGGTAGCGGAGTATTGGAAATTCAGCACCTGCTGCTTTATCCAATCGGAAGTTTCAGGTACACCGGCTGCAATAGCTGCCTCTACATCCAACTGATACTGATCCAAGAGCTGCTCAAAGAGATTATCTCCCCAGCTAACCACATCGATCACCATAGTGAGAAAAGCTGTGTTGGATGGTGTAATGGGATTGCCATTTATATCATTGAAATAATTATAAAATGGCTGATTCACCTGGCCATACGTTGTTTGCAGGTAATTCATCAGAGCTGCACTGATTTGAGCGGAGGATCTTGCCATATTTAAGAAATTGTCATTGGGTTAGTTGTAATATCCAAAGCTGGTGGTGGATCCATTATCTGGCCACCGACTGGCTGATCCAGAAGAGAATCAATATATCGGAATTCATATACCTGGATATGGTCCACAATCTGATCATGATCATCATCTACATCTTCGTCCACCCGGACCATCGTGCCGCAATTAGTCGGCATGAAATTCTCCAGCATCATATATGTCCAATCGGTAAATTCAAATATGGATAGATCCTGATCGAATGATACCAATCCATCATTAGCATTGAGAAACTTGTGTATACAGTGAACCTCCAGCTTCATAGAGAAATCCTGCACCACATTCCCCAGGGTTTTTATACCCAGTGGTTTCATATACCGGAGTGATATGAGGGGCAGCATGGTCATGGGAAGCTTTCCGTCTCTTAGACGCTTCAGTGTGTTATTCCACAATGAAACAAAATTCCCCGTTTTGGAGAAAACGAGGGAGGCGGGTAGTGTGACAGGTGCCGGTGATGTCTGCAATCTGTTTTTAATATCCAGAAGTATCTGTGCTTTTCCGCTGCTCATGGGTTTGTAAAAATGTTTTTCATTGCGTTTACTATTCTGTCTCTAATTTTACCCTGTAAATATCGGGATGTACCAATAAATTTTCGCTTTGGATTGTGCCCCATACCATCATTATGGTACTGTCCATGGTCTGTGTCCACCCCAAAGACGATCTGAGCCCAGGAGACAGATCTAAGACTATTCTGGACGGCTTTATATAGTGTCCTATCCGGGCCGTACAAAATGCCCCTCTTTCTTCGCTGCAAATCTTTTGTCTTTGGGTATTTATACTCTGGAGTTCCCTCTTCCCTTCTTTTAACTTCAGGCCATTTTTGTCCATCCCATTGCTGCCTGTGAAAAGATCCGGTGAAATATTTAAGAGCATCATTAGCAATGAGAGCGGGGAGATCAGATTTCTCTTTCTCCAGGCGCTTTATCATTTGTGATATATCTAGCTTCTTTGCCATGTTAGTTGTGATAGCGCCCATATCCTTCCGGAATAGGCAGGTTAAAATTGTCTTTGGCTAAGCTCTTATACTCTTTTGGTATCTGGAAATACGGATGACTACTGGAGAAGATCTGACCAGTTATACCGGTATTTCCATGAAAGGTTTTGTCCACATTCTTCTGAAGATGTGCATTTATCTCTCTCACCTCTTCAGGAGTGCTGACTTCTTCATCACTATCCGGATCATCAATTTCTTCTTGGTCCACCTGGTCCACCATGCAATTACACCGAAAATGCAAAGGGGGAAAAGCTTTGTGCCATTCCCCACTGTCAGCTTTTGCAGTGAATCCATCCATTGGTCCGCATATCGGGCAGACCGTCTCATCCCCGGAAGTCCTCCATACTAAATATGGAAACGTTTTCTTTTCCCGCTGGGCTTTGGCCCACTTCTTTGCTGAGCTGGCACCGGTAATGGCTGTGGCATATTCAGCATGCAGATAGTTTTCATTGAAATCCTGGAAGATAGGACCAGCTGCTTCTTTAAATTCTGCAAATGTCCGGAGCTGGCCATCCTTCACAATCTCATTAGACATGGCCATGGTCTGCTGAAATGTTTTGGCAGCAGAAAATATATACACATTATCACCGATTGCTTCGTACATTTTGTAATCAGGTGATCCAAACTCCACAGTAGATCTAAAGCCACTATCCACTCCATTCATGATAGTACCGGCATTATACAGGTATATATCAGTAGGGAGAGAATGAACCGTATCGATGCCATTATAAACCCGGTGGAGGGATTTATCCATGTCTGGCTTCTTCGGTTTCTGCTTCTTAGCCATGTCGTTTAGTGATTGTATATCAGCCTGATTTTATTCTGCAGATTAGCCTGTCTATTCTGTGAATCTGGATTTTCCTCCAGGCCACCTTCATCCGGAGGCATAGATATTTCTACATCCAAACCTGTGTGTTCTTTTATCTGTTCTGGCGTAAGTGTATATCCAGCCTGTTTGAATGCCTGCAGCATTTGCCCAAATTTGAGCATAGCAGATGATTCTTTATCCAGCCCCTGAATAATCTCCGCATCATTTTTATACTTCAGCTTTATTCCATCGGGGATCTGAGCACCCAGGCCTCTGAGCTTTGGAATCAGCATATTCTTTACATTGTGAGCGATCAGGCGGCCATCTTGTGTTTTGGTGTCCTCCAGGGCAGCACTAACAGGGCTCTCCTGTCCTCCCTGTCCACCACCCAGCTTTCCAGCTTGCTGATCAATAGCATCCGCATGTCCCAGCATCACTTTGGAGATCATTCCTTCCAGGCGCTTGCTGAAATCTCCATACGATTGCCAGCCGGTACCGGAAGCATCTGAAATAAATTCCAGCTTATCATTATGATTGATAATACCCCACGCCTGGCTTCCCATATTGTCCAGCATAGCCATGAGGTTCTTGTATTCTGCATCAGCCTGGGTTTTGTTTGTATGGGCCAGACGGAAGGGATGCACAAACATTTCACAGTAATCTGCATTATGCTGGGAGATCTGCCTGTGATACAGTTCATAGTTTGCAATTTTGTACAGCAGACCATAACCACATTTACTGATACCTATTTCCGTGGGTGTTGGTACCCAAACCAGATATTTGGCAAAATCAGGATCATCAAAAGATATTCCCGATACAGAATATTCAAATAGGCTGACACATCTCCTGTCTGGTGATACGTTAAAACGTCTTACCAGGTCTATGTTTGTTACTTCGTCTCCAGTGATATCACCCAGCTGTATGAGGCTATAACCGTAAAACTGGGCATCCAGTACTAGGGAGCAGTAATCAGCAAACCATTGGCCCTTGAAAAACTCTGTTAACTCATCAATGGGCTTGTCTTTTGCATCTACAATGTCAAACTCTCTGAGGAGTGTGAGCTGCTTTCTTCTCAGCATACAAGCCTGCACGTGTGGATTAAGAACAGTATCAACAAAAAGCCGCTGCATCCGGACACGGAAAGGGAGAATCATCAATTCTGTTTCACGAATCGCTTCTCTCCACAGATTGATATTATGCCGGATCCGCTGAAATTGTACTGGTGCAATATTGGAAGAGATATCTTTTGTGCTGGGATCCGACCAGGGAGCCAGGAGTTTATCCGGAACCTTTCCCCAATTGGCAAAATCGAAGGGCTGCACCATAGCAGCTCTGCCTTTTCTTGTGCCTCCTGGTGCTGCATCCTGCCATCCGGCTGGAAGATTGATATTCTTCAGCACTGAAAGATTATTCATTAACTTATCAATTCTGCTCATGGGAAAATTTATTTAGTAAGTACGTCACGGGTTACTTTGATATCCCCACGGAGAAAGCTGAGAACCCTTTCGGCATTCTCCAGCTTTCCATACATGCCATCCTTATCACAGCCAAAGATGGTTTGATATTCTGCCTTTTTGATCCGCACATTTCTCCACCAAAAGATAAAAAAAGTCTCCTCTATATAAAACAAACTATCCTCTGCAGTGAGAGGATTTGTGTATCGGACTAATCGGTATTTCTTGCGGCACCTTTCATGGCACTGCTTCCAGAGCTTCTTTAATTTCTTTACCATGTGTTTCCTGTTTTTGTGACACCTCCATATTGAGTGGAGAGGCCTTGATTTGTTTCAATGATGATAAGTTGATCGGCATTCATTTCTCCCTGGGCTAAATCTGTGAGCATCTTCCAGGCTCTTTTCATATTCTCCAGACGGGCATCTTCCACATTGTCTGCAGCGATCCGGGGAGTGAGATCAAAAACAATTAGATGAAGCAAACAATCCAGCACCATCTGATCTCTGTTGTCTCCAGCGATCCAGATGATAGGAAGCCATGCGGTGATATCGGTACCAGGTGTGATGTTTAGGTTACCAACCTTTTGGCTTTGCCATAATTGATTTGCATAAGTGGACAATGCTCCAGCTCCGTAATTTGTTGCATTGGAATATGCCGTATAAGCACTCAGCGGTAACCCCGGAGCAATGCCCTGGATATTATATGGCTGAGGATTGCCCCAATATGTAACACCATTTTTGGGATCATTCGGGAATACATTCGGGAAAGGGATGGCACTATCCATGATTGCCTCCAGCTCATCAGAATTGGATAGCCCTGGAGTGCCCTGGACACAAGTATACACATTGCCAAACCAGTACACGATATCACCGGGCCCGTAGATCCCTCTTTGCATGTCAAAAAGCTGATAGGGAAGAGCCAGGTACCACAGATCATACTGCTGGCCCACCAGGTACCATTTGGTGGCATCGAAAGCACCAGTGATGGTATTTTGATTGCCGATATACTGAGCAGTGCCTACTGCAGTCACATCTCCTTTGTTGTAAGTATTGGCTGGATTGTATTGGGGAAAGTCTAACTCCACCCGGGAGGATCCGGTGTAAGACAGAGCGGGACCGTATACGTTGGTATCGGTAAACTCCAGATCCACATAATACTTCTGTTTCAGTTTAGCCTTTGTTTTGGCCAGAGCGGTCCAATATGCCATATTCTGCACTCCGGTGTCGGTATTGATCACCTGCTGCAGCTCCACAGCCTGGATTACTCTATCATAGTCGCGTTGTCTGATGTACATGGGGTAAATATAATTAAATATCTACCACTTATCATTGACTGTACCAGACCATTCATCATGGGCATCCTTTTTGGTACCCCATACAGTATTTTCAAAGGGTTTGGCACCAATACGGAAGTTTGAATATTGATCTGAGAAGAAATAAGTGAGCAGATAACGGGTAAGATCCACAATATGGCCGAACGGCTGATATGTCACCTTAGTGTCTTTATCCCGGACGGTGGATTTGTCTATCCCTCCGTTTTTATTTTCCTTCGTATTCTCAAAATCTTTGATGCTGATAAGACATTTATCCGACATCCGGAAGGTTATGCCATCCACCGGATTAAGCACCGGATCCTCCAGTAGGATTGTATTGAAGAAATCCAGCGATCTGGTGACGTTAGGATTGGATTCCGGCACCCTTCGCTCCGTTCGGAAGTTATGTTTTCGAAGCTCTTTGATGATGAGATTAAAAAGGTCATCACCCTTTTCTTGTTTCACATCATCTTTGTCACTGGTGGCATCTCCGTAAACATATACCATCGGTTCATGAGCTGGGAATAATTCTTTTACCCGTTTGCACACCCACGTAATGGTGTTGTCGGGATGATATCCCAGGCTCTCTGCTATCATACGGACCTCATAACCTACCAGCAGCTTATCCTGGTACTTCTCATGGATCTGAAAGATACCACATGGAAAATAAGGAGCCGTGTTTTCGTCAAAGGACAGATGGAGAGGCAGCAGCGGATCATAACCCGGCACAATTGCAATCGGGAATGCCTGCACGTGCTTTTCCTTTTTGAACTGCTTCAGAGCTTCCCCCCCAGTGATGCGTTTACCCCATAAGCCGTCCCGGAATACATCACTGTAATATGCGGAAACGGAGGCCATCAGCTGGAGATTGGCTATCCGGTCCGATGTGACGTTTGGATTGTCTTTGTATGTGGTATGGGTAGAACTATAGCGCTTGCTCAGTACTTTCTTATCCGGAGTGGTGATATCAGCAGATCCTGTGAAGGTCATGATGCCTTTTTCATAGTACTTTTTGAAGAATATTTTATATAGCCAATGATCAGCTGGGTCTCCATCTTCACATTCCGGATTAAAAGAAAACCATTCTCTGATCGGGCCTTTGTTACTCCGCAGGGTAGTGGAAACAATGATATAATCGTTTAGGGTTAACTGATTGCCCTCCTCATACCATACATCCGAAGGGTTGGCAATGGATTTGAGTTTCCCTGGCTTGTCACATCCCCGCGCTATGAACTTATTGCCATTAACACACTGGATCTTCAGCGGGGAGGTGCCAAATGTGAAGAGGTGATCTACACCCCAATCTTCACAGATATCTTTGATAGTTTGGTATTGGGCATCCTGAATTGATTCGGCTGTCTTCTTCACCAGTATGCAGCGGAAATAAGGTTGCATGAGACACGCTATAATCATCTGCTGGGCTATGAAATAAGATTTCCCGCTGTCCCGGCCACCCCACAGAAAATTTAGATTCGTTTCTGTTTTGAGTAAGTGCCGGTACACCGGGAGAAAAACATCTTCAGAGATCTCTACTTCTATTTCAACTGCCACTAGGTTTGATTTTCACTGTGATCTTTGCTCCGGAGATTTCTGTCTCTGTCCGCTCTATGTACCCCCTACCTTTGCCCTGAGTTTTCAAAAAGAATATGGTGCCAATCACATTGCCGTTTTTGATCATGGTATGCAGCTTGCTCTCTGCAAAATCCAAACTGATATCCTTGATGGATTCCACAGCCGATTTGTATTTCTTATCCTTCAGCAACCAGGAGTAATGTGTCTCCCGGTTAATCCCTACTTCCTTTGCTGCTGGGGTCACCACACCAAGGGTTTTCTTTAGGGCCTCAATCATCAACTTTTTGCGGGCTTTGGTGGATAATGCCTTTTGTTCTGTCCCGTTGGAATCCGTTGGCTCTTTCATAATTTAATGTATTTTGTAATTAATTGATAATCAATACTAAAATGCGGTTGCTCCACCGGCCGGAGACAACTATTTTAACCCATAATCCCTTAAACTCATTTTTCCTTGCCAAACCTTTCCATATATGTGGCCTCTTCGTAGCCCATGCCGATCTTTTTTCTCTGGAACACCATACCATCCAGCGCCAAATGCTTCCAAAAGAAACAAATCCCATGTAATTTGGTTAGGCTTCCTCATTTGAAAGGTCATGAGTTTAGCTTTTTCAGGTTTTCCAACTCTTTTCCTTGCTTGCGTTCTTGAACTTGGATTAGTTCATCTACCGACTTCTTTAACAGGTTGTTTCCTACCCGGAGAGATCCTTGTGGTACGTCATCAGATCGTATCATCTTTATTCCCATGATCGTCATATCCGTCATGGCATAACCGGATCGTAAATAATTAGTGAAAGTTTTACGGTAAAGATATTCCATGATCTTTATGGCATCCATTGAATTGATAATGAAGAATTCAGGCTTTTCTCTCTCTATGTAGGAAGCATGGTGGAGTAATTCACAAAGTTTGTCGTAATCCATTAGTAGGATGGGTTATTTGTTGGGTGTAGAAGATCCATTTTTTGCTGTTTTTTCTGATTTGATGACTGATTTACGTTTAATTAATTTGACTTTATGGCCTTTACCTTCTAAATCCTCCATGAGGGTTTTGGCTTTCTTCTCTGTGGACATCCGGATGGATAGGTGGTATACTTCTTTGCTTTCTGTCAGATCCTCAGAGAGTTTCTCTGGTTCGGGCTCCAGTCCCCAGTCTTTCAGATCGGTCTGATCCCATTCCAGTTCCAAAGCATCCCAATCATGATCTCCGTGGTCTACATTGTCTTTGATCACATAAGCTTTTAGCTTATCTAGGGGGGTTGATTTGTCCAGGATCTTACATGGGGCTGTTTTGTACCCCAGCTCTGCCAAGACATCTCTCCGCTGGTTTCCGGCTATGACAATGAAAATGTCATTGAAGGGGAATACAATCAGCTCCCGGAGGTGCAGCATCTCCGGATCATCCTGGATGGAATTCTTCAGTTTCTCCTTTCCGGAGTCCGATATGGTCCGGGGATTTCGGGGCAGGCCTTCTATCTGGCCGGTATTGGCAAATAAAAGCTCCAGGGGGATATCCTGGAGGGTGTAAGTGGGCTTAATTGTGATTTTACTCATGTGATGACAATTAGATGTGTATAGGGCAAATATAGAAAATTATTTTTTGGAGCGGGAAGATCCCTTTTTCCCCAATCCTTTCCGGGTCAATTTGGACTTCATTCCCTCAATCCATTGCACGAAAAAGGTAATGGTGTGCTGATTGACTCTCTGGTATAAATTTATGGTTTCCTGCAGGGCTTCCGTTTTCAGATTCATATCTAGGGACAAATCCCTGTTTTGAGTTTCTGATTTTATCAGGTCCTGCATGATTTTTACCCCTGCTTCATCCAGTTTTTTGTTGTCTTCCTGCAGCTTTACCTTCTCATGCTCCAATCTCTGGATCCTTTCGACTAATTCCAGACCGGTCTCACATGTATCTCCCCAGCCTTTATCCAGTTCCTTCACTTTTGCCTCAGAATCCCTCCATAGCTTTTGAAGATCTTCTATGTGAGTTCGTTGTGATTTTATCTTCTCCTGCAGGGACAGGATGGTGGATTTGTACACTTCTGGATCCGGAGGGGCAGAGTAAGACGGAAATATCCGGAAGAATTGGATGGGTTTACAGTATTCTTCTGAATTAAAATCAATTGGCATTCTGGAAGAAGGAAACCACTCCCGCAATGCTCTGCTACAAAAACTCTCTGTAGAGGGCGGGATCTGAGCTTTCATTTCCGGAAGGAGAAACCGTTTGTATATACAGATTCCATGGAAGCAGTCTTCACAATCATCTGGCCCTTTATCATTCGGGCAGGGTTCTAGATAGGCTGTCTGCTTTCCATGCAACTTCTCCATCAGGACCTGGTTCTCTTCCTCCAGAAAGGCTATTCTCTTTTCTTGTGCTTCAATGATGAAATTCATGGCATTGGTTTTAAATTCATTAATCAGTGAAATTGTATTTTATCTGAGGGCTGAAGGGTAAAATACTTTCCAGCCCAAAGGGCGTTTTCTGTTTGCTTATTAAAATGCCATCTGACTTTAAGCAAGACAGCTGCAGGGGAATCAGGCTGCTCAATTAGCATCTCCATCTCTTTGTAAAACTTTGCTTTCAGCATTCTGTTCTCTTCTTTCAGACGCTGATAAGATGATTTCTTTTTCATGCTTTTAGAGTTTGGTATCACAATATTCACATCTTCCATGCTTTACGCTATTGGCTCCACATGATCTACAGCTCCATCCGGGTGGAGGTTCTTTATATTCAGGAAGGATAGGCATCCATGCTCCGTATGCGTGTGCAAAGGGCTGGCCATGGAGTCCGAAAATAGTCTGGACTATTCTCTCCATGTTTCCTTTTCTCTGTTTGTTGGGGAGCTCTCTACTCATTGCTTTTTCTGTTTGTCCAGGATCTCCAGAGTCTTATCAATGGTCCCAGTGAGTTTATTGGCTGCATTCATAATGCTCAAAGCTGCAAAGACTCTCTGTCCCTGCAGCTCCTGCTGTTTTATTTTTACAATCTTACTGCTCATTGGCATAAAGGGATTGAGTCCATGTGGATATTGTTCCGCTGGATAGTGTCGGAATTTCCATGTATCAGATTTGTCCGGAAAACATGGGCTTTCTCTGAATCCCTGAAGAGTGCTTCATTCTTACAGTTGATAGAGCGGACTTTTCCGTGGTCCTTTGTGCAGAATACATCCCCACAGGCATACGGGACATAGTGGATGGAGCACCAGGTGATGATGAATAAGTATTTCATATTCCTTTCCCCTCCTTTCTGTCCTTTAGTAACTGAGCATACCATCGTCTAAAGCTATAGGTTTCTCCATTGTTTCCAATTCTCCAACCATCATTAAGTGCTTCCTCCAACTCCTTCTCCATATCCACCGGAGCAAGACGGGTGCGGAGGTATTTTATTATATACTCAGCACCTGTTGAAAACCAATTCCAAGATTGGACTTCCGTAGGGTCAATTCTAAATAATTCATCTTCAATTTCTTTTCTTATCTCCTCCTCACTCGGCCACCCTGTCATTGTTACAGAGGAGCGAAGGGAGGCGTATTCTTCCATTGCCTCTACTACCGATTCAAGTGGTTCATATATACAACGATTTGTTCCATCAGAAGATGTTGAAACATCGAATTTACTCTTTAAAAATTCCTCCGCACTCACCTCCTTCTCCTGTTCCACACTCCCCGCCTTTTGTTGCTCCGGCTGAACTTTTGCCTGTTTCTGTAAGTCTGAAAAGGTGGCATCCAGATGTTTATTAACGAATGATGTACAAGCTCTGAATCCTTCTGTGAAATCCATAACTATTGTAGACGTAGGAGCGATACCCTTTTTAGCTAATTCATTTACAAGTCTTTCTTCCTCTTTATCGAAGGTTATATCATTCAATGGCTTCTCTTCCCCCTTCCCTGGATTCTCTTCGGGATTCTCTGAGAGGGTACAGAGGTCTTGAATTTTCTTACGAAGCTCAATACCTTTTTCATGTCGCGTAGACTTCCATCCATGAACAGCAGCCATCCCAGCAAGCTCGGAAATCTCATCTGTTAAAAGCTGTATATATTCATCGTAAGCCTCCCTCATCCTCTCGGCTTGCTTTAGCTCGGTGGAGGGGACGAGGTAGGGAGCGATACCCATAACTACGAATCCAGCGGGAAGGGGATTGAAAATGTTCGAGGAAAGAATATAGGTTACAACAACCTGTGTTCCTACTCCGGTATATCCGTTATCTGGATGCCATTCTTTTAGGTTCAGAATATCTCCTACCTGATAGTTTCGGTCATTCTTTCTAACTTCAAATGGCTTACTACCGTCCCTTACATATTTGTAATATTCGGGCCAACATTTTAATTCATGCGTTACTCCTGTCAGTAGGTAATTCTTTTCATTTTCCATTGTTTTCATATTGATGGGTGGATTTTGGATTTGATTGATACTATTAACTTCCGAAGATCATTCTCATTCATTCTCTGGATGAGCCGGGAAAGGGCTCTGAGTTCATCAGCAGTTCCTTCCCCGTACTTCAGATCCAGATTTTTGGCATACTCTGCCAAATTACCATGTTTAATTACATTGCAGGTCTGACATTGTATTTGACAATTCTCATCATGCCACCGGGTGGAAAAATTGGCTCTCCCGACAAAATGGCCACATTGCATGACTTTCCAGGTAGCCCTAGTCCCACAGGTGAAACATCTTACCATCCCATATTGATCAGCTTCCCTAGACCGGATATAAATGGAAAAAAGCCTATCAGCTTCCTGAATAAGCCTTGATGTTTCTTTTTGAATGCTACCAATTTTTACGCGGGGGCGCTTTGGTTTTAACGATTCCTTTTTAGGATCAGGATGGAATCCCGGCGTGAAGCTCATTTACAAATGGATGATCTAAAAAAGTTATCCCCGAAGGGAGCGGTCTTTGCCTGCTGTCAGTCATTCAAATAGATTAATCGGCAAGATGCTTTCAAGTGTCACCGATTTTACCCATCCTGTACCATTTACAAACTGCAGGGCGGTGCAGCGGGGGCTCAATACAGTTAGAGATCTAAAGCCCAATTATCCAGACAGGGACAGCTGTCATCTGACACTTTCCCCTTATGTGCATTTAAAAACTGCTATAATGGCAGCAGCTACAATCATTTTGATTATAAGCCACTTTAAAGATTCTTTCACAGCTTGCTTCATTTTTGTCAGTTTCAGCAGTGCAATATATAAAAAAACCGGGAAAGCTATCCTCACTCTCCCGGAACCATGGCAGGTTTTTACTTTTTGGCCTCAGGCAAAAGAGCCGCGAGCCCTTTTCCTTTTTTCTGTTCAGGAAGTTCCTTCTTCATAGCCTCAATTCGTTTATCAGCTTTGAGTTTACGGTCCACAGCATTGTTAGATTGTTCCGCATGGAGAGCCTGAACATCATCCCCTTTGAACTCCTTAGCCATCGCTTCGATGACATGATATTCATGATCCTGACTGATTGCGAATGAATCCACCACCACAAAACGGGAAATGGAAACGATGGCATCCACCAGCTGCTTATCGGTCATTGTGGAAAGATGGGCCCACATATCCTCGTCACTCCCATCAAAACCAATGGCTTTCTGGAACTCATCAGTGTACATTTGGCATTCGTTACTGAGGATAACAATTGCTGCCTGCAGGCCTGTCATCTTGTTGATGTTAAAGGCAAAGAATTCATCTTCGTTTTCACAAATCAGATCAAACACCTTATCCCTCACCTCACCATCCTCGATCTCGTTGGATCGCTTCAGGCGCTCCTCGATGCGCTTAATCTCGCCCTCGATATCGGCCTTTGTTGCTTTGCCTTCAGCGATCTTCTCTTTTACGGCGCCAGCAGTTGTTGCCTTAGCCCCAGGAGCCGGTTCTGATTTCTTTTTCACCAGCCAGTACTTACCGGCATCATCCCCCTCCACCACAAAGGCCCGGGTGAGCTTGCCAGCAGTCTTTTCCTTTTCGTAAGCCTTCAGCTCCTTCTCGTAATCTTCTTTAGCTGATTTGAAGTCTTCCATCATTTCCTTCTTGGTATCGAAAACACCCACTTTTAGATTACTTTCAAAATCAGCCATCTCCGGAGCTTCGGGAGCCTCAAGAATAGTCAGACTGCGTTTAATGAGAACGGTATGGCCTTTCGAGATCAGCTCCTTAGCCTTAGCCTCAAACTGCCAGTTGTCGCTTACCAGGATGACAGAAGGATCGTTCAGAGCTGCTTTAAGCTGCTGATCAAAGGATGCTTTCGCCTTGCCAGAAAAGCAGGAGATATTCGTGCAGATAGCTTTCCCGCCCTCAGGGAATAGAAGGGTATTGGATGCTGAATTGAACGGGCAGGATCCGCAGGAGCCCATTGTTTTGTTGAGGCCAGGATCCTTGGTGTCGAAAGGAGCATCAGACAGATCCCCCTGGTAACTCTTGAGGTAATGGCTGTCTATTTCGATCTCCTCATCATTGGAAAAATCCTCCTCCCACATTTCAGCCTGAGAGTTCTTATGGATCCGTGATACCCGGAGTGCATCCGAAAGACTCATCCGTTCCTTGAAGAATGCCTTCTGGAATGCCGGGATGAGATCATTGAGCTTCAGGCGGCCAGCGATGTAAGTGGCTGATTTGCCGATCCGATTAGCCAACTCCTCTATCTTCCATTTTTTGCGGGTGATGAGATCCTGAAAGGCATTAGCCTCTTCCATCGGGTGTACATCCTTACGCATGAGATTCTCGGTGATCTGACACTCCAGTGCCTCATCATCGGTAAGGGTCCGGATATTGGCAGGGATTTCTATCAGGCCGGCAGCTTTGGAAGCCCTCATGCGTCGCTCACCACAAACGAGTTCATACTTCTTTCCCTTTGGTCTGAGAAGAATGGGCTGCAGCACTCCTTGATTTTTGATAGAGGCTGACAGCTCGGCGATATCATCTTTATCGAAATCTTTTCTCGGATTACTGTCTCCGATCACAATATCAGAGAGCTTGACACTCTGCATTACTGTCTTTGCCGGATTAGGCGGTGTTTTCACTGTTTCTTTTTTCATGCGTGTTGTTTTTGGTTATTTGATTAATTAATAATTACGGGTTAAAAAATTATTGATTCTTCTTAATTGATCTTCGGATAGATCTGCTGCGGTGTCTTTTTTCGAAACCACCTGGAGCTCCAGCTGTAACACTTCAAAAAGAGCCTGCAAAACAGACATATTATAATCTTCCCATCCTAAACGCATTTTATAGATGGTTGATAAACTAACACCTGATTGTTCAGCCAGTTTTTCCGGAGTCAGCTTTTTACGGTGCATTGCCATTTGAAGTGGAATAGAAATATTCATGGCTTTGATTTTTTAATTGGTTTGATAATCTTCACTTTATCCTGATTTGCTTCAGCCCAATGTCTAATACATAATCCTTCCGAGAATGGAAACTGATAGCATTTATATTTTCTACATCTTCCTTTCATCCGATAATGTATTTACGAATCCGTATAAATGGATCCAGGCCTGACACTTGTCTTACTTTGAAATCAAAACTAATTCCAAAACCTTTTTCTGTACACCATCCACAATCCCATAGCCAGCATAGTAGCTCCAGCTTCTGACCGAATCTGGGATCCGTTATAACCACCCGTTTGGTCTGATCATCCTTCATCTCCAGTAGGATATTTTGTAGGAATTTCATGAGATCATAATCTAATTCAAAATGGTAAATCGGTTTGTTCTGAGGATGTGATGATGTTGGATCCTTCTGGGACATAGTCATAGAATTGAGTTAAATTAGAATTGTGGGTAAACTTCACATCACCGGTGGCCCCTTCTTTGTTTTTCACAATCACTAACGCCCCCTTATTTTTCCAGCTTTCATTTCCATCCATAGCATCCTTTTTGTAATACGAAGGGCGCCAAGGAAACATGATCACATCTGCATCCTGCTCCAGGGATCCACACTCCCTGATATCACTCATGCCTGGTTTTTTCCCTTCCTTGTCTTCCACTTTCCTTGAAAGTTGTGCGAGAAGAACTACCGGTATATTCAAATCCCTGGCCAATCGTTTCAGACCTCTGGATATTTTAGACAGCTGCTGTTCCCGGTTGTTTCCTTCTTCCCCTTCCATCAGTTGAACATAATCCAGGAAAAGAACTTTCAGTTTACCCTTCTTCTGAAGATGTCGGCATTTTGCTCGGATCCGGGATACCGTGACAGAGCTTGTATCATCGATGTGGATGTGTAGGTCTTTGATACGGATCTGAGCATCCCGTACCTGCCTCCATTCCATTTCATCCATCAGGCCCATTCGGAAATTCTGAGCTTTTACTCCGCTCTCTCCAATGATCACCCGGTCCACCAGGGAAAGATCATCAGTCTCCAAAGAAAATACAGCTGGTGGTTCGAGAGCTTTGGCTGCTGATTTGGCAAAGTGAAGCATGAGGGCAGTCTTCCCCATTGAAGGGCGAGCACCAACGATATATACTTTTTGTGGTTGCCATCCTCCGATCTGTTTATTCAAATCTGTCAATCCCGTTGGTATTCCAAGGTGTCCTCCTTTTTTTACTATCTCCTCCCTGGTTTGTGCTCTGGTAATGGATCTTTCTACTATAGATCCAAAGGAATCATCTTTTGAATTATTGGAAAGGATCCCATCCACCTCATCGATTAGCTTCCGGAGATTATCATATGCATCAGCTACTTCAAATCCATCAAAAGCCCTCTGCATGGTTCCTGAGCATCCATTTATAATCAGTCGCTGCAGATATCGATCCCGGATAAGGTGTGCATGGAAAATGACATGCTCCTCCGTGACATATCCCTGGGAGATCTGGGATAGATATTGAAATCCTCCTGCTTGATCCAAGAGCTTCTTTGAATTGAGAAATTGTCCCAGAGTAAGGCTGTCAACTTTCTTCCCTGTGTCTTTACTCATCTCCAAGATGGCCCGGTATATAATCTCATGCTTGTCATCGTAAAAAGCAAGAGGAGGAAGAAGAGGGAATATCTCATCACCTAATCCAGACTCTTGAAGAATTGCACCCAGAACCACCGCCTCCAATTCTATTGCATTCGGCATTTTTTGGTCTATCATGCGCTTTCTATTGTGTTTGTTGAAAATTCACCTCCAGATACACCAACGGTGGGAGGATTTAATCTGCTCCAATTGGCAAAGTATGTTTTGAACTCCCGGATAGATGATGTCTCTTTTCCCTGCTTGCGGTGATGCAGGATGAATTTATCCAGGTGCCGGATGATATCTGGTTCATCTACATGATGACTCATGCAGAAGGATTCTAACCAAATTTTATGATTTGAAACTTCTTTTTTAATTTCATCTAAACCAATTACATTTTCAATTGCATTTTCATTTACCATATGTGTAACATATGATTTAGATGTGATTTTGATATCTTCTTTTACTTTACCCTTCCTATTATCAGACCTTGACTGACTATAACTCTTTCTTTTTTCGATACTTAAAGCCACCCATTCGATCTGATAACCGCCATCAATTTGAGTTAACACCATCATCAATTCAGAAACTTCCTCCGGAGAAAGCCTTTTTGTGAAGAAATGGAGCTGTTGCTGTGAAATACATATGTTTCTCATATGTTCACACATGATTCTATCATAAGCCACTTGTGATTTTTCACTCAAATTTTGCGTATCTCTCAGATAATCACCTGGGTAAAAAAGGAATGCGGGATCTTTTGCCATAATTATAGATAGGGTTTACAAAATTCTATTACACGTTCACATTGCTCCTCATTGAACATCCCTATGTGGGTTAACTCAGGATCCGTTCCCATCATGTCGCTTAACCAGATATAAGCTTTTGCCCTGGCTATTCCTTTGGATACATCCTGCTGATGCATTTTCTTTCTCCACAGAATATCAAAATGCTCATGGGCTTCATGCTTCAGTTTGCGGAGGGTATCATTTGCCAGCCTTCCCAGGGATCTCGTGGTGCCTTTATGACATCCTACCCATGCCTGACATGGCCGGCATATGTACATCATTCCATAACTGGTACCGTGATACATTTCTTTGCTGTCTATGAGTTCTGAGTCTTTCCCACAATAGGGACATTCAAGTCCGAGGAATATCCTGTTCATTACAGGGTTAGTATTGGGGCATCAATTCTACTTTCAGGGATGCGGTATCCATGTCCACCTTCTCCATGATAATCTGGAAGCCTTTTTCCTCAGCTTTTGCCTGAAGCTCCTGGAGCAGCTCCCTTCCCATGGATTCTCCTCTCTGAATGAAGATAACTTCCACCCCGGGAGCTTTACACATTTTCAGCTCTGCTTCCAATATCATGATCTCAGCTGTGGACATATTCTCAGTGTCCACCAGCTTTCCATGATAGTATACGTTATCATCATCATAGGAAAGGCCCTCAATAGGAAATACCATTTGCTTCACCACATCACTGATGGCCTGTTTGGTCAGATTTATTTCCACTGTCAGGTCTTCCACATTTGTCTCCAGCTCTGCAGCTTCCTTTTGCTTTTTAGTAAGCATGGAAACCTGGTAATTCATTTTATTGTGCTGCTCTGCACCGGCAATGTCCTGATTAAGTTTCTCCAGAGAAACAGGAGTGTTTTCAATTAACCATTGGGTAGCATCTGCATTTTGCTGACAAAGCTGAGCCTGCTCCTTTATCAAAGTATCAATTTGTTCTTTTACTTCTTTGATTTTTTTCTCTCGGATTGACCATCTTTCCTTTACCATGTCAACCTTTGCATTATGAGCAGATCCTTCATCCTTCAGCTGGAGCATGGCTTTAGTGTCCACCGGTTTGGCATATTTCACAAAATCATCCGGATTGAGGCCAGCTTCTTTGATGAAGCCCTGGCAAGCTTTCAAAGCCCTTCCCAGATCGGTCCGCTGTTCAAACAGGTGCTTTGCTTTTGATTCATGCACTGACAGGTCTTTCAGGATATCTTCATCCAGGTATGACTTCACTATCTCTACCTGTTTCTTCTTTCCTGCAGTTGATTTGGAAAGCTCCACAAAATTATAATCCAGCTCCAGCTCTCCTGCTATGGATCCAATGACTGTCTTCCTGGTCTCTCTCATTCCATTGGGAGCAATCACTTCTAACTTCACTGTCTCCTCTTCTCCTTTTTTGGTGATCACAGCTCTAAAAGAATAACCAGTATCACCAATAGGCTGGTCCTCTTTGAAGTCTGCCAGATTGATCTCAATCTCTGCCTGATTGAATCCGTTTTTGATGGCTCCCTTTCCAAAGTTTCCACCCATAGCAGCTAGGATCCCTTTGATGAAAGAGCTCTTCCCTACTCTGTTTGTCCCCACCAGGAGAAAGTTATATCCATTAAGATCTGTCTCCATGTCTGGTACCGCCCGGAAATTCTTGAATTTTACTGTTTTGATTTTCATGATTCTTGTTGTTAAGTTGTTAATAAAACCCCGTCCGTTTTGTTTTTTTACGAACGGGGGGGGGGGGGGGGGGGGGTGTGGGGGTTGTTTTTTTT
>Ga0210389_10000413_pt1 | contig 40490 bp, 38 predicted proteins | sample IncBWH28OmetaG_FD_160127 | JGI IMG/M metagenome (GOLD analysis project Ga0210389, IMG submission 160127) | Forest soil microbial communities from Barre Woods Harvard Forest LTER site, Petersham, Massachusetts, United States - Inc-BW-H-28-O ... | reverse complement strand
AAGCCACGAAAGAGGAGGGACTGTGTCCGAAGAAGCACGGACCGGAAAAAGGTTTCCGCTGGAACTGCCGATCAAGTTGCACAGTGATGCGGCCAGCGGCGACGCGAAGGGGACGACCGGAAATCTGAGCGCCGCGGGAGTTTATATCCGCGCCGACGCGTCGCTGGAGATTGGGTCGCCGGTGGAATTTGAGATCACCCTGCCGCCGGATGTCACCGGGGGGCAGGAAAACGTTGTCATTCAGTGCAAGGGCCGCGTGGTGCGTACGGACCCCACGGGAGCCACCGAAGACGGCAAAGGCGTGGCTTGCGTGATCGACTCGTATGAGTTCGTCAGAAATTCTTAAGTGGTTTAACCCGGAGTCTTAAACCGGAATTGATGAACCGAATTTTTGGAGCGCCGATAACATGCTCAAACTGATTCTGGCCGATAACCAGGCAATCTTCCGCGCTGGCATTGCGAAAGTGCTGGCAGTGGAGGACGAGATGCGCATCGTGGCGCAGGCTCAAACGCAAGAGCAGATGTTCATGGCTCTGGATAAATTCCGTGCCGCCGTATTAGTCGTGGCGGCGGGTTTTCACAATGACTTTGCCGCCATCGTGCAGGGTGCCAATAAGGCGAAGACGCGCGTGGTGGTGCTGGCCGATACGGGCGAAAGCGCGCAGCGGCACATGGCGAATGGCGCTCACGGCGTGGTCTACCGCAATGTGACCAGCGCGGCCCTGGTGGACTGCGTACGCAAAGTGGCGCGCGGCGAGACCTGGGTGCAAGATGTCGCGGTCCCAAGCGAACTGACCGAAAACGATATGGTCGGTCTGCGAGTGCGAGACCGGCTGACGGCGAAAGAACTCCGCATCGTTGCCTTGATCGTGCAGGGCTACAAGAATAAAGAAATTGCCACGCAGCTGGGGACGACCGAGCAGGTCATCAAGAATTATCTGCGCAATGTGTATGACAAGATCGGAGTCTCGGACCGGCTCGAGCTGGCGTTGTTCACCATCCATCATCGGATTTTGAATGAGGCGGCGGCGGCGACCACGCAAGGACCCGCACCACAAACGCCTGCGGGAGTGATGCCGTAAGAGTTTGCGGGGACTGCACCGAGGCCGCCCTGCGGGGCGGCCTTTATGTTTCTGCGCAACGGCTCTGAGCGCATCGTTCGGGGTGCGCCCGACATCTACTGTTTCATGGAATTTCGAACGCTGGGACGCTCTGGTCTTAAGGTACCTGTGTTGAGTTTTGGCACGGGAACATTTGGTGGAGGAACCGAGTTTTTTAAAGCCTGGGGCGCGAGCGACGTCGCGGAAGCCACTCGACTGGTGGACATCTGTCTGGAGGCGGGCGTCAATCTCTTCGATACCGCGGACGTTTATTCCGACGGGCTCTCCGAAACAATTCTGGGGAAGGCGATTGCGGGGCGTCGCGATGACGTTTTGATTTCGACCAAGGCGACCTTCCGCATGGGGCCAGGACCGAACGATTTAGGATCGTCTCGCTATCATTTGATTAAGGCTTGCGAAGCCAGCTTGCGGAGGCTGGGCACTGACTATATCGATATCTATCACTTGCACGGCTTCGACGCTCTCACTCCCATTGAGGAAGTTCTGAGCACGCTGAATCAACTGGTGGTGAGCGGGAAAGTGCGATACATTGCCTGCTCGAATTTTTCCGGCTGGCACTTGATGAAGTCTTTGAGCGTCGCGGAGAGATATGGATGGGCGCGCTATGCCGGCCATCAAGTTTATTACTCGCTTGTGGGACGGGAGTACGAGTGGGAGTTGATGCCGCTGGGATTGGATCAAGGCGTGGGGGCACTGGTGTGGAGTCCGCTGGGATGGGGACGGTTGACGGGGAAGATCCGGCGCGGGCAGCCGTTGCCGGCGGAGAGCCGGTTGCACAAGACTGCTGGGCAGGGGCCGCTAGTGGCGGATGAGTATTTGTATAAAGTGGTCGATGCTCTCGATGAGGTTGCCAGAGAGGTGGGAAAGACGGTTCCGCAGGTGGCGTTGAACTGGCTGTTGCGGCGTCCGTCGGTTTCGACGGTGATTGTGGGGGCGCGGAACGAGGAGCAGTTGCGGCAGAACTTGGCCGCGGAGGGATGGAATCTTTCTTCTTCGCAGATTGCTAAGTTGGACGCGGCGAGCGATCTGACGCCCGTGTATCCGTACTGGCATCAGCGGCAGTTTTTGGAGCGGAATCCGGTGGCGATACCGCTTCACGAAAAAATCGCTAGCTGATTTTCTCAGCCACCGACTTCGCCTGCGTAAATAAATACAAATAATCCGGGCCGCCGGATTTGGAATCAGTCCCGGACATGTTGAAGCCGCCGAAGGGGTGCGCGCCCACCATGGCTCCCGTACATTTTCGATTGATGTATAGATTGCCGACGTGGAAATCGCGCTTGGCGCGGTCGATCTTGTCTCGCGACTTGGTGTAGACGGCGCCGGTGAGGCCGAACTCGGTGTCGTTGGCGATTTCGAGCGCATGATCGAAGCCGTGAGCTTTGATGACGGCGAGCACTGGGCCAAAGATTTCTTCCTGCTCCAGTTTTGATTTGGCCGGAATGTCAGCGAAGACAGTCGGACGAATGTAGTAACCCTCGCCCGCTTCGGTGACGCGGTTGCCGCCGGTGAGCAGGCGTCCATCTTTCTTGCCTTGCTCGATGTAGCCGAGGATCGTCTTCATCGAACCTTCGTTGATTACGGCGCCCATGTTGCTGTTTTCGGCGGGATCGCCAACGGTGATTTGTTCAACCCGGGCTCTTAACTGCTCGAGGAATTTGTCGTAGATGCGTTCGTCGACGATGGCGCGGGAGCAGGCCGAGCACTTCTGGCCCTGGAAGCCGAATGCCGCTTGTGCGACACCTTCGACGGCCGAGTCGATGTCGGCGTCGGCGTCAACGATGATGGCATCCTTGCCTCCCATTTCAAGGACGGTACGCTTGATCCAGAGCTGGCCGGGGGCCTGCGTGGCGGCGACTTGGTTGATGTGCAATCCGACTTCGCGGGAGCCCGTGAAAGCGATGTAGCGGGTCTTGGGATGCGCGACGACCGCATCGCCGAAACTCGCGCCGGCGCCGGGACAGAAATTCACCACGCCTTCGGGCGAGCCGACTTCTTCGAGCAGTTCGACAAATTTCGCGGCGATGGTCGGAGAATCGCTCGACGGCTTGAGGATTACGGTATTGCCGCTGACGATGGAAGCGACGGTCATGCCAGCCATGATGGCGCAGGGAAAATTCCAGGGGGGTATGACCGCGCCGACACCGAGGGGTATGTAGGTGAGCGAATCGCGCTCGCCGGGCATCTGCACGGGCGGCTCCGTCTTCGCAAAGCGGAGGGCTTCGCGGGCATAAAATTCCAGGAAGTCGATGGTTTCGGAAATATCGGCATCGGCCTCGCCCCAGTTCTTGCTGACCTCGAAAACCAGCCAGGCCATGTAATCCATTTTGCGCCGGCGCATGAGGTCGGCGGCGCGGAACAGCAGGCTGGCGCGCTCTTCGACAGAAGTGTTTTTCCAGGATTCGAATGCTTTCAGCGCCGCGGTCATTGCCGGTTCCACGTGCTCTCTGCCAGCTTTTTGATGGATTCCGACGATTTGCGACGGCTTTGAAGGATTCAGCGACTTGATCTTGTCGGCGGTTTTGACGTGCTGGCCGCCGATGATGAGGTCATACTCGCGGCCGAGTTGTCCACGGACGCGCTCGATGGCGGCGCGCATCTTGCGGGCGTTGTCTTCTTTCGTGAAATCGAAAAACGGTTCGTTGACGAACGGGCCGGAGTGCGATTGCGAGGATGATGACGTGCGCGGCTGGATGGGGAGTTCCAGAGTTGCCATGGGGGGGTCCTTTCAAAACTGGTGCATCAAAACTTTAGATGAGCAATAAGGCGATTTGGATATTCTACACCCTGGACGCGGCGGAAGGCGCGGAGCTCCAGTTGCTGATAAGAAGCAACACGACGTCACCTTAACAGTTTGGCAGAGGGCCGCATCAACCAGAAACCTGCGGGAGTTCAGGTGAAATTCATCGAAGCCGTATTGGGAGAGTTCGGTCTTGATTTCTGTCGCTGCGCGCCGAGAAGCTCAAGAGCGGTAAGGGGAGGACTAGCCGAGTAAGAGCCGTGGTGCAGGTCAATTGTGTCGAGTTCCGAGACCAGTAGGTCCCCGGGGGGATGATGTTTTCAAGTCGTTGGACAACGTTTGTAAGGTATGTGCGGTATGGTACAGAAGGTCGATTGCTGCCAAACTGGTTGTGATCCAAGGAGCCCCTTCGCCAGAAAGAAGGCTGCCATGGAAAACTATCCCGTCGACGAACTGCGAGCGGAGCTCACTCAACTACTCAAACGGCAAACCGAAGTTCTGGAATCACGAAGCTTTGGCGCAGCCAGTGACACCGAAATCCTCGAATACGAGATCAGGCAGGAAATCATTCACGAAATCTGCAATGAGCTCGCTAACTGCGCTGCGGCGTAGGCGGCCTACGCAGCCGCCCAGGGCTGATGTAGTCGCAATCTTGCGCTTTTATCATTGTCATTATCTCCCGTCGAAGCGGGGCGAAGGGCATGGCGAGCGCCGTCCCCTTCGGCTTCACTGAGGCAGGCTCTGGCGGGACTGAGTTCTCTCCGACTCCTCTTTCCGAGCACTTACGTGCTGGCCAACGAATAGCGTCGCTCCGCGACTCTAGGAACTGCGGAGGGCGGGCGGTAAACGTGTGCCCGAAGCAAAGTGATAGACTCGAACGTTTTCACGGCGCCGAAGGGCCGGTGGCGCGAGGGGAGATTCGATGGACATCAAGAGAGTTGGAGTGATTGGCGCTGGGACGATGGGGAATGGGATTGCGCATGTGTTTGCGCGCAGCGGGTATGCGGTGGTTTTGTGCGATGTGGAGCAAAGGTTTCTTGAGCGCGGGATCGCCACCATCACGAAGAATCTTGATCGCGAGGTCGCGAAGAATAAGATCACAGTTGCCGACAAGGACGCGGCGTTGGGGCGAATCGAGCCCGTGACTGATCGAGCCAGGCTGGCCGGTTGCGACTTCATTGTCGAGGCGGCTACGGAGAAGTTTGAGATCAAGACGGAGATATTTCGCGACCTTGACCGGTTGGCGCGGCCGGAGGTGATTCTGGCTTCGAATACTTCATCGATCTCGATCACCAAGCTGGGAGCGCTGACCAAGCGTCCGGACAAAGTGATTGGAATGCACTTCTTTAATCCGGTGCCGGTGATGAAGTTGGTGGAGGTGATCCGCGGGCTGGCTACATCGCAGGAGACATTTTCTGAAACTCGTAACCTGGCACTAAAGCTGGAGAAGACTCCGGTGGAAGCCAACGATGCGCCCGGATTCGTCTCCAACCGAGTGCTGATGCCGCTGCTCAACGAAGCGATGTATACGGTGATGGAGGGCGTGGCTACTCCAGAAGCAGTGGATGAAGTGTTCAAGCTGGGGATGGCGCATCCCATGGGTCCGCTGACCTTGGCTGACTTCATCGGGCTCGACGTCTGCCTCGACATTATGCGTGTGATGCTGGATGGATTGGGTGATCCAAAGTACCGGCCGTGTCCCCTGCTGATCAAGATGGTGGATGCTGGGTGGCTGGGGAGGAAGAGCGGGCGGGGGTTTTATAAGTATTAAGGACTGAGAGTACATAGAACCTGGTACCGAGTACCGAGTGAAACCGCGCAGCGATCATGACAACTGATCCAGTTTCGCCGCGAACTTCGCCACGCTCGGGGAGCGACGCGCCGTTTTACGTACTCGCCGCGCTTGGGGGAATCGGCGCGGGCTGGGTCGACGTCACCATCAACGATCTGCTGTTTACCGCCTTACTGGTGCTGGCGGCGTGCATGCTGCTGGGATTGTTGCGGCCGCGCTGGCCGTGGCGATGGGTGGTAGTGGTGGGAATGTTCATTCCGCTAACCGAGCTTGCCGCCTACCTGATCTTGACGGTGAAACCCACGCGGGCGCAGGTGTATGGATCATTCCTGGCGTCGCTGCCCGGCTTTGCGGGCGCTTACGGTGGCTCGGTAGTGCGTGGAGTGGTGGACCACTTGCGGCAGGGGACTTAGCAGGTCCGTAGTCAGGACGGCGCCGACCTCATGAGTAGAGAAGAGAGTTAGGAGAATCATGCGTAGATTCATTTTGTGTTGGCTGGCTTGCTCCGCCGTGTTCGCTCAGACGCCTTCGCAGGTGACGCCACCTGCTGCCGCTCCTCAGAAATACACATTAAAGGCGACACCCAAGACGGTGGCCTGGGGATACTACGATGCGGCCGCCGCGCCGGTGCTGCGTATTCACTCCGGCGACAGCGTTGAGTTTGAAACCCTGATCACCAACAGTCCGGCGGGACTGGAAAAGGCCGGCCTTCCACCCGAACAGGTGCAACAGAGCCTCCGTGACATCTTCAAAGAGGTTACCGATAAAGGTCCAGGCGGCCACATTTTGAACGGGCCGGTTTACATCGAAGAAGCCGAGCCGGGGGATACGCTTGAAATCCACATTCAGAAAATCGATCTGGCGATTCCGTATGCCTACAACGCGTTCGGGCCCAATCGCGGCTTTCTGCCGGAAGACTTTCCCTATCGCAAGATGCGGATCATTCCCCTGGACCGCGACCGTATGATCGCGAAGTTCCTTCCCGGAATCGAGATTCCCCTCCATCCGTTTTTTGGCAGCATGGGGGTAGCACCTCCGGAGACTTCCGGGCGCATTGATAGTGCTCCGCCGGGCATCCATGCCGGCAACATGGATAACAAGGAATTGGTGGCGGGCACGACTCTGTACCTGCCGGTGCACGCGCGAGGTGCGCTGTTTGAAATCGGCGACGGTCACGCGGGACAAGGCAACGGCGAGGTAGACATCACGGCGTTAGAAACATCCTTGGCTGGCACCGTGCAATTTGTCGTGCGCAAGGGGACGGGACAGAAATATCCGCGCGCGGAGACTCCCACCCACTACATCAGCATGGGTTTTCATCAGGAACTTTACGAGGCGACGCGAATCGCCGTCCGGGAGATGATCGACTTCCTGGTGGCCGAAAAGAAGATGAGCCGTGAGGACGCTTACATGCTCATAAGCGTGGCCGGCGACGTCGACATCACGGAACTAGTGGACGGCAACAAAGGTGTTCACGTAATGATGCCGAAGGCGGTCTTTAAGAACTGAACCAAAAGCGGATGCCGAGTCCCGAGAGGCCGGGTGCCGAGTGTCCCAAGGTATCGGATAACCAAGAAGTTACTCCCGGTTCCACAGGGAGGTCGCGTATGCTGCGAGCATGGGTGTGAGTGTCTCGATGCTGGCCAGCGGCAGCCGGGGGAATTGTGCGTTCGTAGCGAGTGCGCGCACCCGCATCCTGGTCGATGCCGGCATTTCTTGCCGCGAGACTTTCAAGCGCATGAAGTCGCTGGGAGAAGATCCACAATCGCTTTCGGCCATTCTTATTACCCACGAACATTCCGACCACGTATACGGGCTGGCAACGCTGGCGAAGAAGCTTCGCATTCCGGTGTTTATGACGGGAGCAACGCACGCAGCCTGGGCGCGAGCGTTGCGCAACGAAAAAGGGGAGCGGCCGCAACTGGAAAAACTCGAGAAGTTCGAGTCGGGGCACCGCTTCCAGGTCGGTGATATCGAGGTGAAGCCGTTCACCATTCCGCACGACGCTGCCGATCCGGTGGGTTTTACCTTTCGGGTTGAGGGCACCAAGATAAGTGTAGCCACCGATCTGGGTTACCTTCCGGTAAATGTGCGCGATCACCTGCGCAGCTCCGACGTACTGATCATGGAGTCGAATCACGATGTAGAAATGCTGCGCGGCGGGTCGTATCCGTGGTCGGTAAAGCAACGGGTAGCCAGCAACGTGGGGCATCTTTCGAATGAGAAGCTCGCGGATTTCTTCACTGGCGACTATGATAATAGTGCAGCTTTTGTCGTGCTGGCGCATCTCTCTGAGCAGAACAACCATCCGGAAATAGCCCGCAGAGAGGCAGAAAGAGCGCTGGCGTTGCGCGGTGGCCTGTTTCATAACCGTGTGATGGTGGCAGTGCAATCCGAAGTTCTGCCGCCCATTCAGCTGTAGTAACCTATGAGTCAGCAGTGCATTGATCCAATTGTAGGCAAGATATTAGGGGGCTGGCGCTACGATATTTCCGGCCTGGCGCCGGAGATGTGTGGCGATTACGAAAGCCACTTCGCGGCCTGCGAACACTGCAGCAGCCGCCAGCGCATCCACCGTATCATCGATGTGGGCTTGATCGCGCTGGCTTCGGTTTCAGGCGGCGTGTTTCTTTTGGCTTTTGGTGTGATCCGCCACTTTGGGCCACGGCATGCTTTCTGGCTGGAGATTGCGGCGCTGGCTGGATTCGTATTGTCGGCGCTGATCTGGCTGGTGGTGGCGGTGGCAACGCCTGCTCCCGTCACCGTGCTGGATGCGGCCAAAGAAGGCGCCCGCCGTGTACATGACCGGCTGCCGGCTGAGATTCGTGAACGCCTGCCAGAAGAAATCCGCGTCAAGATTACGGGGACGTAGTGTGATCCAGCCTGTACTGAAAATCGTCACGGTTGTCCTGCTGGGAGCGATTCTCGCCAGCAGTTCCGGAGCAACTTGCCTTTTGTCGTCCCCGCAAGCCTCCGTTACTCCGCACCATGTCCATGCCCCATGTCATTCCGCTCCGGTCCGCTCCAACCCTAATCGCGGAGCTTTGCAGTGCTGCAAAAGCAGTCATCCTTTTTCGCTGCCGACTCGTACTTTTTCGCCACGTCCGGCACAGCATCCGCTCGCACCCGATAACATCTGCGTTAACGGCGTCTTGGCCGAGCGAAGCGCCGTTGCATTTCCTTCCGCGTTTGCATCCTCTGGTGGGCCGCCGGCCGTCACCACTCTCAGAATCTAGTCGCTTCGTATCTCAACGCCTTGTCAGGCCCCGCTCTTAGAACCTGGAGGCAGTCTAGTTTTTATTTTTGAGAGAACGAGGATACTGTGCGCAGATCTGTCTTCTTTGTAATCGCATGTTCGGTGGTGGCCGGCATTTTGCCATGCCGCGCCGGGGCGCAGGATGCGCCCATGAGCGGAATGCACATGGAAATGCCGATGGATAATCACACGGCGCAGCTGCCCTCGCCGCATGACGGATCGGGAACCGCCTGGGAGCCCGCTTCCGTGCCAGAGCACGCGTGGATGCTGATGCGCGGCGGCTGGGAGTTGATGGCCCACGGCGTTATCTTCACCGGCTATAACCAGCAGGGAGGCCCGCGCGGCGAAGGCAAAGCTGAAAGCGTCAACGTGGCCATGCTGATGGAGCAGCACAAGCTTGGTGCAGGGACGATCCTGTTCCGCCAGATGTTTTCCGCCGAGTCGTTGACCTCGCCGCATCCCGGCTTTCCGGAGTTGTTCCAGACGGGAGAGACTTATCACGGCGAGCCTCTGGTCGATCACCAGCATCCGCATAATGTTTTCGCGGAGCTCTCGGCTCTGTACCTGTTGCCGCTTTCGGAGAAAGTTTCGTGGGAGCTCTATGGCGGGCCATCGGCGGAGCCGGCACTCGGTCCCGTCACCTATATTCATCGCACTTCCGCCGCGGAACTCCCGCTGGCGCCCCTCGGCCATCACTTGCAGGATTCCACACACACCAGCTTTGGAGTGGTTACGACGGGATTTGTGATCGACCGGGTCAAAATTGAAGGGTCGGCCTTCAACGGACACGAACCGAACGAAGAGCGCTGGAGTATCCAGCTGGCGGCGCTGGATTCATGGTCTGGAAGGGTGAGCGTTGCGCCGGGACGCGACTGGACAGCGCAATACAGTATTGGGCACCTCGACCATCCGGAGGCGCTGGAGCCCTGGAACCAGTGGCGGCAGACGGCATCGGTGGAATATAACAAACCACTCGCCGCGGGCAATTGGGCGACGTCGCTGGTGTGGGGACGAGTTCACAAGATCGCGACAGGGACGAATCTCAATGGCTACCTGTTCGAGTCAACCATCAATTTCCTGCGGCGGGACTATGCATTCACGCGGATCGAATTGGTGGATAAGGATGAATTATTTCCGCAGTTGGCGGTGCAGCCGAGTTTCCGCATCGGCGCCTACACTTTTGGGGGCACCCGCGATCTGGTGCAGAACCGCCGGTGGCAACTGGGACTGGGGGCGGATTTTACGGTCTACTCAAAGCCGGCCGCGCTGGATTCGGCGTATGGCAATTTTCCGGTGTCGTTCCAGATATTTCTCCGGATGCGCCCGGGACTGCACTCAGGCGAACACCATCACTAGTACCAGAAAACCTGTATTGCCTTGAAGGGTTCTATCCGAGAAACTTCTGACTTCCTTTCAGCGATTGCGGGAGAATGCTCTTAATGCAGCGGGCCCTAAGAACACTGCGGGCAGTGCAGTGGGCAATGTTGGGCAGCATTCTCCTCTGTGCTGTCGCGGGTGAAGCTCTGGGTTCCGGCGGCCGAGCTGTAGATCCCTCACTCAGCTATGCATTCACAACCGCGGGCGTGGCCATTGTGGGAGTGATATTTGTGGTGCGGCGGACGCTGGTGTTGCGCTCGGAGCAAAGCCTGGCTTCTGACCCCGACGATCCCCTGACTGTGATTCATTGGAGAAATGGTTACATTGTCACCTACGTGTTATGCGAGGCGCTGGCATCGTTTGGCTTGGCGCTGCGCTTTATGGGCTGCAATTTTCAGCAGAGCCTGCCGTACTATGCTGGCGGCTTTGTGCTGCTTTTCTTTTTCGGTCCGAAGAAACCCGCAGCGCTCTGAAGCGCACGCCTAAGCGATATGTTTATGGAGCTTCTGCGGCTGGTGGGCTTAAGTCCCTCGGGCTGCGGCGTAATTTTTGAATCGTCATATGCAAAGGACATGAGATGTTTTTCTAGAGTAATTTCTGCCGTCTCAGGAGTAATTTCTGCCGTCTCAGGTGATGCCAGAACCTGGGCAATAATATACCTGCCTAACCAAAGCCAAAGAATGACCCGCCAGAGATGGCGGGTTTTTATTCTTGGGATTCAACAATCGCGGCAGCAAGAAGGCTCCCGTCATGACGGCCAGCGGTTTCAGATGATCCCCTCGAACGTTGCCGGAAGGTCGGGCCAGAGAATTTTAGACGCTTTCTTTTTGAGCAGCTTTGCGTAGGCAGGATTTTGTGACATGATTGACTGGTGGCGAGATGGGAGCGACGTCGAGCGCAATCGATGAAACGCCACCAGTACGTTCACCGGAAGGAAGGTGAACCGAAGTTGAAGCTGCAAAGTTTTGCTGTACCGATAGCTCTGTTCTTCATCTTCATATACGCAGCGCAGTGGGCGTTCCGTTTCCCGAGGGGAAACCTAGTCAACTTGGCGGCGGGGATTATCTTTGCTGGAACCGCAGCATTCCTCTGGACAGTAAAGCCACGGAAAAATCGCCACAAGAGATGATTTCCGCATTCTAAATTCGCGCTAAAATTTCCGTTGGTTAGGTAGGTATATTGTTGCCAGAACCTGCATCTTGACAACACCGCGGGGACCGATAGAATGATCCCACTTGCCAGGCTTTCTCACCGCTACGAGACCTGACAAAGGCACTCCACTCAGCTGGGATTAGCCAGCCTATCCAAGGGGGAGACTCCATGCCGCAACATGTATCAAGCCGTCCACAATCTAATCCACGAGCCGTAGCCGAACTAAATCCCATCGTCGAAAAAAAGCTTCTCAGTTATGCCACCCTGGCGAGTGCGGCCGGAGTAGGAATTCTGGCGCTGGCTCGGCCTGTGGAAGCCAAGATTGTGTATACCGCTACGCACCAGACCATCGCACCGAATTCGACTCTTGAACTTGATTTGAATGGAGATGGCATCAATGATTTCCGTTTTCAAAACCGTTTCAGCGGACTTGGGCTTCGAAAAACATTCTCCACGCAAACGGGGGCCGCTCTGATTGCCTATCCGGCTGACAACAGCAACCATATCTGGGGAAACTCCCAGTTCGGTGTTTCCGTCCTGCCGGCTGGAGTTATTGTTGGCTCGAGAGGGAAATTCGTCGGCAATCATAGCCTCATGGGAGCGGCCAGCGAGGTCGACGGGGGTTCGCCAAGGTATGACGGGCCATGGGCCCCGCCGGGAGGCAATGAAAAGAATCGTTACGTTGGCCTGAAATTTGTTCTCAACGGGCAGGTCCATTTTGGGTGGGCACGGCTCAGCGTGCAGATAAGACCTGCCAGGAATGGCGGGGCGCAAGCCGTGCTGACCGGATACGCCTATGAGACGGTGGCGAATAAGGCTCTCGAAACCGGCAAAACCTCGGGTGCGGATGCAGCCTCCGCGCAGACGGCGACTCTTGGCCAATTGGCGCTGGGTGCGGAAGGTCTAGTTGCATTCCGAAGAGAGAAAGAAGCAGTCAATTAGAGCGGCGCAGTTTCAGAGTGGCGGAGCCGAGTGTGCGGCCCGCCCTGCCTGAAGCCTTCCTGGCGGTGGTCCGCAAGGTTATACGCCTTTTCTACGTCTTAATGTGGCAACTTGCCATGCCGCGCTTCTCCAGATACTGCTGGTGATAATCCTCCGCCGGATAGAACGTCACGGCGGGGACGATCTGCGTGACGATGGGCTTGGAATAACGGCGGGCCTTCTCCAGCGCCTCCTTTGAGGTTTGTGCGGCGGTCTGCTGCTCCGGCGTGTGGAAGAAGATGGCAGAGCGGTACTGCGTACCCCAGTCCGGCCCCTGGCGGTTGAGTTGCGTGGGGTCGTGGTTCTCCCAGAAGACTTTCAGCAGATCTTCATAACGCACCTTGGCAGGATCGAATTCCACTTCGACAGCCTCGGCGTGGCCAGTGCGGTCCGTACAAACTTCCTTGTAGGTTGGATTTTCGGTCTGGCCGCCGATGTAACCGACGCGCGTGGCAATCACGCCCGGCATCGCCCGGAAGGTGGCTTCCACTCCCCAGAAACATCCGGCTGCAAATGTGGCTTTTTGCATCTTAGAAATCGCTCCTCGCGCTGAATGATGGACGGAATGAATCCGCTTCCTATTAGATGACGAAATCGATAGAAAGTCACGTTTGTGCGCCGGGGGCGTTCTCGGGCTGGGTTGATAGGCCGGACAGGAGAGGCTTCGAGCTGCGCTCGAACGACCGCCGAGGGCGGGTGTCGCCACGTGAGTCCCTCTGGCCCCTTTGGGGAATTGACGCTGCGGAAGCATTCGCGATAGAGTTCGGCAAGGTTGTTGCGTTAGTCTTCCCAGGAGAAGTCAGTGGGTTCGAGGTCCAGCCGCTTCAGAAGTGTGCCGAAGTTTGCCCTGTGGCTGCTCGTCACTTTGTCGATGGTGCAAGCCGCGCTGGCTGTGGCGAATTTCAGTCCGCAGCGTCGCATCGGCTACACGACTGGCGATCAGTGGGAACCCGCGCTCGCCGCCGACAAAAACGGACACATCTACATTTTATTTCCCCAGTATGGAGCGGTGAGCGACTGCCCTGCCTGCACTGCTCCAACGATCGCCCTCCAGGTCAGCAATGACAACGGGCTGTCCTGGGAAGCGCCCCGCCCGCTGGTGGCTTCGTCGACCGGACAGTTTGATCCGCAAATTGTTGTCGATCCCGTCGACCACCAGACCGTTTATGCCTCCTGGCTGCAGAATAACAAGCGCGATGTGATGGTGGCGCGGTCGCAGGATTTCGGCCGCAACTGGTATTTGTCCGTAGCCGAACGCTCGCGAGAGGATGCAGACAAGCCGGTCCTCACCGTGCATGGCCCCGATGTTTACGTGGGATTTAATCACGAGCGGAATTTTCTGGTGGCCGCATCGCATGACTACGCGCAGACGTTCGCATCGGTGGCGGTGAATCCTGGGGTTGAGCCGGGATGGTCGCTGGCGGGCGGCGCTACGGTCGATGCGGCGGGAGAAGTTTATTTTTCGTGGACAGCCTATGGGCGCCGGCAATCAAGCGCGCGTCCGATTGGTATTTACGTGAGCCGGTCGCCGGATGGGGGCGGCACGTGGAGTACGGTGCTGCTGGATGTTTCCGGCGCGCCGCCAGATTGTTCAGCCGAGGGTTGCGAAGCGGCCTACCTGGGAGCGCAGGTGGCGTTGGCATCCGATGCCGCCGGAACGCTTTATGCGCTGTGGAACGCCGGTGCCACGAACGGCGGGCGCGAGCGCATGTACTTTTCATCGTCCACGACCGGCGGAGCGAGTTGGTCCGCGAAGGCGGACGTCTCTTCCGCGGGCGATCAGACCGAGCATTGTTTTTCCGCGATTACCGCCGGCGTCGCCGGCGACGTTCGAATCGCATGGATGGATACACGCAACCATGCTCTGGCAGATCAGCCGTTGTGGAATGTTTTCCAGCGCAGTTCGAGTAATGGCGGCGCGACATGGTCGCCGGAAGCTCAACTCTCCGGTCCGGCGCGCGGCTATGACTACATTCTCCCAGAAGGTTTCCGCTTTCCTTTCGGCGACTACTTCTCGATTGCCATCGATAATCTCGGAACTACGCACGTCGTGTGGGGCGAAGGGCGGAACTATAAGTCTCCGGGATCGATCTGGTACGTGCGCGGGCGGTGATAGAAGACTACTGCAGCCCTCTCTTCGTTCCTTACTGTGTATCCCGGTCGGGGCTGGGATGGCAAGGTTAGATGTCACAGTCTGTGCAAGAAAAACCATCGTTCTAGCTTCGCGGAGGTTGCGCGGTTGAGGATCAGGAATCCCGCTCAAGCGGAGCTTGGACGCGGCACCCCTCGGGAGTAGAAGTAGCGTTTAGGCCGGGCAGCCCCCGAGCCCCCAACGCACATCATGCGAGAACCACAATGCAGAATCTTTCATCTTGACGCGGGGCTAGCGACGAACGAATAATTCATCCGCCAGCCCCCTGCCGCTCCAAAACTGATCGGAGGACGAAACCATGCCCACCCTCGACTCATCCGCTCTCGATTCCACCGCGCGCCAACCTTCTAATTTGAATAGCCGTCTCGATAAACGTTTGCTTGCCTACATGGCCTCGGCTGGCGCTGCTGGAGTTAGTGTGCTGGCCCTGGCGCAACCCGCAACCGCCAAAGTCGTCTACACCCCGGCCGACAAAACCGTCCTTTTCGACGGCATGCACCTGGACCTAAATAACGACGGCATCCCCGACTTTGGGTTTCATAGCTATGGATTAGGAGAAGTCGGTTCCGGCGCGGTATTTCCCATCAAGTTCAATAAAATGATGAATCACGCCAATCCTTTGGCGTCCGGAGTTTCGGTGGGACCGGGCGGAAGTTTTCGTGGCGGTCGGCAAGAAATGGTGGCAGGCTGCACGTGTTCCGGGCACAGCGCCTACTGGGGTCCCTGGCTCGGAGTGCAGAATATGTATATGGGTTTTGAATTCAACATCAAAGGGGCGGCGCACTTCGGCTGGGCGCGATTTTCCTCTCCCGCCACCGGGCCGATCACACTTACCGGCTACGCCTATGAGACGGTTTCCCTTAAACCCATTGTGACCGGAGATACCGGAAGCAACAATGACGAAGAGGATTCAGTCGATCAAAAAGAATCCGGTGCAGTTTCCGTGCAACCTGCTGGGCTGGGAAAGTTGGCACTTGGCGCGCAAGCAAAGGCGGCGCGCTAGGACGGGATGAACCGCAAGCAGGTTCGATCGGCAGATGATCGGCGTGGGAGCGAATCCGGCATCGGTCTGGCGGTGACAGCGTGACGAACTGAGGTTGCTCGCAACTATGGACAGCCGAGGGCGGCCGTCCGCATTGCCGGCCTCACAATGCAGAATCTTTCATCTTGACGCGGGGTAGGCAAGGACCAATAATTCGTGCGCCTGCCCCCTGCCGCTCCAAGACACTAATCGGAGGATAGTCATGCCCAGACTCCAGTCAACTCTCGATTCCAAGAGCCGTCAGCCTTCTAATCTGAATGACCGTCTCAATCAGCGTTTGCTTGCCTACATGGCCGCTGCCGGCGCTGCCGGAGTCAGCGTGCTGGCCCTGGCGCAGCCCGCAACCGCCAAAGTCGTCTACACCAAGACTAACCAACTTATTACATGGAATGGCGAGAAGATCGATCTGAATCACGATGGCACCCCCGATTTTGGGTTCGGCGGATACGGGATTGGGAACTACTTCGCCGGAGATGTTGCTCCCCTGAGATTTAATAAGATGATGAGCTATGCCAAACCTCTTCCCGCCGGAGTTTCCGTGGGACCGGGCGGAAAGTTTGTAGCCGAGAGACTATTGATGGTTGGAGACATTGCGAATTCGGTAAGCACCAACTTTCTCGGTCCCTGGCTCGGGGCGCAGAATAAATACATGGGGCTGGAATTCAACATCAAAGGGACCGCCCATTTCGGCTGGGCCCGGTTTTCTGTCAGCCCCACCCTTGGAGTCACTCTCACCGGCTACGCATATGAGACCGTTTCCCTCAAGCCTATCGTGACCGGAGATACCGGCGGTGGCGATTCATCCGACGATGAAACTTCGCGGACCGCTCCAGCTGAGGAGAGCGTCACACCAACCTTGGGCGTTCTTGCCAGGGGCGCTGCTGGGTTAGCGATGCGTGGCGACTTAAAGTAGGAAGTGATTCGACCACTTAAATTAAGAATCTATTCGGAGGACAAGGCCATGCCGCCAACCAAGGAACAGCCCGAAATTCTAAACAACCAGCTCAATAAGCGCTTACTGAGCTACGTCACTGCAGCGGGTGCAGCAGGTGTCGGCGTGCTGGCCATGACACAGCCCGCAAACGCCAAAGTCGTCTATACTCCCACCAACCGGAGCATCGTTGAAGACTCTCGTCTCGATTTGAATAACGATAATATTCCCGACTTCGCATTCCACGGCCCTTTCGCGTTCTGCGGCACCTGTACCTACTTAGATGTAATCGCTCTCAAGTTCAATAAAATGATGAGCAACGCGCAACCCTTGGCTTCCGGAATTTCGGTCGGACCGGATGGTAAGTTTCGTGGCATTAAGGAAGAAATGACCGATTTTTGTACTTGTTCGGGCCATAGCGCCTTCGGCGGCCCGTGGCTCGGAATTCAGAATGAGTACATGGGTTTTGAATTCAACATCAAAGGGGCGGCGCATTTTGGCTGGGCGCGTTTTTCGGTTACAGACGAAGGAGCAATCACCCTCACCGGCTACGCCTATGAGACCGTTTCTCTCAAACCAATCGTGACCGGAGACACCGGAGGCGACAATGACGATGAGGGCTCAGTCGATCAACCGGGTCCCGCTGCTGCCTCCCCGCACCCTTCCGGGCTAGGCAGGTTGGCTCTTGGCGCACAAGGAAGGACGGCGCGCTAAGACTTAAGATACGGAATAAACGACACACGGTTCAGTGCAAGCAATCAGTGGCGTTCGCCCTCGGGCAACAGTTATTCCACGATCAGCCCACCGATGAGATCGCCGAGACGCGTAATATCGCGATCGTCACACCAACCCCGCAGGTCATCGACGATCTTTTCAGTCGCGCAGGGATCCCAATAACTGGCAGTCCCGATCTGCACGGCGGTCGCGCCCGCGAGCATGAACTCGGCGACATCGGCGGCGGTTGAGATGCCTCCCATGCCGATCACCGGAATGCTCACCGCATGCGCGGCGTCGTAGACCATGCGCAGCGCGACTGGTTTAATCGCGGGACCTGAGAGTCCGGCGGTGACGTTGGCGATTCGCGGCTTGCGCGTGTCGGCGTCGATGGCCATGGCGACGAAAGTATTGATCAATGAGAGCGCGTCGGCGCCTGCCTCCTGAGCAATGTGCGCCATCTGCGCGATGCTGGTCACGTTGGGCGAGAGCTTAACGATAAGAGGTCGCCGCGCAACGCGCTTCGCCGTGGTCACAACTTCATCAAGCGATCGCGGATCGCTGCCGAACTGCAGACCTCCGTGGGCCGTGTTCGGACAGGAAACATTTAGCTCGTAAGCGGCAATGCCTTCGCCGTCATTGAGAATCTCGATGGTTCGTTCGTAATCCTCGCGAGTGTAGCCAAACACGTTGGCGAGAACGACGATGTCCTTCATCTGCCGGAGTCTTGGCAACTTCTCTTCCAGAAAGGCTGCGGCGCCGATGTTCTGCAGCCCGATTGCATTCAGCATGCCGGCTGCGGTTTCCCACAAGCGCGGTGGAGGATTGCCGATCATCGGTTCGCGCGACAATCCTTTGACGACGAAGCCGCCGAGTTTGTCGAGGTGAACCACATCCTCGAACTCGACGCCATAGCCAAATGTTCCGCTGGCCGCGATGATTGGATTCTTGAGGGGGATTCCAGCGACGCTTACGCTTAGATCGGGAGAGTTGCCCCCTGTGTCAGGAGAAGGAGTCATTGAGGCGGCCTCTCGTTCGTGTCCGCCTTATTCGAGCGCACCTTAGCGGCTGAAGGCGCCTTTGAGTTGGGTTGGGTTACGGCACGACTGAAGTCGTGTCCTTCCCGCTCCGATCCTGAGGCATTTTCGGAATAGCGTGTGGAAGCCAGAGCCTCGGTGAGCACGCGTCCCACGGCGTGGGTGGGGGCGTTGATACCGAGCAGCGATGCCAGCGTAGCCGCCATGTCGACAGGTTCGGCGTGGGCGCGGTATGTGCCCGGGCGAAATGGTAATCCGTAAAAGGCCAGCGGCACGTGGGTGTCATAGGTATAGGGCGACGCGTGGTCTGTGCCTCCGGATCCGCCGACAGTGTAGGGATTGGGAGCTCCCAATACATACCAGCCGCCCAATGGTGTATAGCTGTTCAAAAATTTCTTGCCCAATGCTGTTGGTGAGACTTCACCCTCGGCGAGTTGCGACTTGGTAAAGTATTCGCGCACCAAGCCGGCATTTTTCATGGCCTCGCCCACGGCAGCTTCGGCGTCGTGCTCCTTTACGTGAACCGCGGCGAACGCATCCTGATCGAGCCATGCGTCGGGAAAGTCGAATTTCGCGAAAGCGGCAGGCCGGCCCGCCGAGAATTTTCCAGTCAGCGCCGCATTGATTTGCGCTTCCAGTTTCCCCGCACCCAGGTTGGCGGCTGGGATGCGCAATTTCTTCACGGCGTCGGGCAAAGAAGAAACTCCGTGGTCAGCGGATAATGCGATCCACACATTCGCGAGGCCAATCTGGTGACCGAGGAAGTTGAAGAAGTCGGCGAGTTCGCGATCCAGCGCGAGCGCCATCGCCGCCATCTCCGGCGAATCGGCCCCGACTTGATGTCCCAGAATGTCGTTTGGGGAAAGGCTGACGGAGAGCATGTCTGTGGTTTTCCCTCCGCCCAGATTTTCGTAAACAACCAACTCCTTGGCGAATTCGAGTTCATACTCGTTGGCAAAGGGAGTGGAGCCGATCACTTCGTAGAATCCTGCATCGGACCCGTCTTTACCCTTGCGATGTGCGGTCGACCGCAATACGTCTCCGTTATTATTTTTCCAATCACGATCCCAATATTTCGCGGCGCGATTGGCAGAGTTGAACTCTTGCGCCCACTTCGGCAAGTCGCTGCGATAGTACGTGGAGGTAATCCACGCGCCGCTCTTGGGTTCGATCCAGAAAGCTGCATCGGCTGCAAACCCGCCCGGCAGCACAGCCGCCCGGTCCTTCAACGAAACGCTAAACACTTTGGATTGTCCCTGCGTAGCAAGTTTGAGTTCGTCACCAAGCGTATCTGCGAGAAGGTTATGCGGGGAGGCGCCCGCGTTATTCCCGGCGGCGTCTCCGGCTATCCCGACCAGTTTGGTATCGTCGTCCTCCACTGAAGTCACCATGCGCTTCTTCTGGGGATCCCACCATTCGTTGGCCGCGATGCCGTGGCCGTTGCTGTAAGCGCCGGTAAAGAGAGTGGCATGGCCGGGAGCGGTGCGGGTATTGGCGTAGTCGTAGTTGCAGTCCGTGAAGTAAGCGCCGTGGTCGAGGAGCAGGCGGAATCCGCCTTCGCCGAACTGGTCGCGATAACGCTCCAGATAATCGCCCCGAAACTGGTCGATGATAATCACGACCACGAGCTTGGGGTGGGCATTATAGGCGGAGGCAAACGCCGATGGGATAGCGCCCAGCAGAAGCGCCAGAACAAGCACAGACTGCATCGCCGGCAGAGACCAACTGCACGCAAGCGAAGAGCGGGGGAAGGATGTCATCGCGATGCTAGTTTACACAGTAGAACGCCGCACGCGAAAGGTCTGGTGAGGGCAGCGGGTGCCCCGGCCAAAATTGGGGCGGCGGTTTGAGCGATGTGAGGGGTAAGTATAAGTACTAACTAATAGGTGGAAGTCCTATCTGGGCGACAAGGTCGCGAAACTTCGGGTTCGGATGCAGGTGCTGAAAATTGTGGTTGGAGGTGAGCGTGGTGAGTTGAAGGTCGTGCCGCTGGTAGGCGATCTCGAGATAGTTCATGGCGTCGTTATCCTGCCCCAGGGCGGCGTAGGCAGCTGCCAATTCAAAGGCTGACCCACCGCGGTTGAACAATTCCTGCGCGGCCGTCAGCCGCTCCTCAAACAGTCCACGCCGGCCGCCGCTTTCATAGGCTGCTTTCTCCACGTTGACGTTTTTTTCTGCAATTGCATCGCGGCGCAGACGCGCGACGGTCCGGATTTCCGCGAAGTATCCGGCATAATTTCCTTCGCGAAAATAAATGTCCTCAGCCAGATATCGGTGCGAAGGCACAAAGTCGGGCTGGGAGACTGCGACTTGATTAAGCAGCGTCCTGGCTTCTTCGATTTTGCCTGCTTCCGCGAGAATCAGCCCCTTGTCGGCGAGGATGGGGGTGGAGGAAGGATCGAGCTGCCGGGCTCGCTCGATTTCCGCCAAAGCCTCTTGGCTGCGCCCGATCTCGATGAGGAAGGTAGCATACCAGTGGTGGGCGCGAGCCAGAGTCGGATCCAACTCAATGGCGCGCCGGAACTCGCGGTCGGCCGTGGTGGCGTCAAAATATCCCCAGAAGCTGGCAAAAGCCAGGGAGTTGTGGGCCTCGGCGGAGTTTGGATCGAGTTCCACGGCTTTGCGGGCGGCTGCCAGCGCTCGCGGAAACGCTTCCTGCGGCAGCATTGCGCTGTACTCCCGAAGCAGGTTGTAGGTGTCGGCCAATCCGACGTAGGGCGCGGGGTAGCCGGGATCATGCACGATCGCCTGGGTGAAGAAGTCTACCGCCTTGTTCAGATCGTCGGGGGTGCGTTTTTCGAAATAGTAACGGCCTTTCAGATAGAGATCCTGAGCCTCGGCACTCGGCACGTGCGCAGCGGCGAGCGCATTCTTAAAGCGCGGCTCGCGGTGACTGAAGGAGAAGGTGAGAAAGGATCCGACGATCAGCGCCAGAGGCACAAGCCAGAGAAAAGGCTTGGTCGCGGCAACTTTAGAGGTTTTCGTGACGGAGCGAAGATCAGACCGGGGATCAGCTAACCGCGGATCGATTACGACAGGAGCGACATCAGCACTATCAGTGGCTGGGACGTCCGCAGCAACCTTGCTGAGAAGTAAATCGACCGAGACCGCCCGAAGACCGCTTTCGTCCGGCGAAGGATCGCCGGCGCTGCTGTCGGCCACTTCCAGCGCGTGGTTGGGCGCTTTGAGCCACTCCGCCAATTCTTCGGCGTAAGCGAATACGCCCCCGCGAGCGCTTCCCGGCACACGATACACGGGGAGTCCGCGTTCTTTTTCCCAACGTTTGACGGTGCGCTCGTCGCGGCCGAAGAAGGCGGCAATTTCTTTCCATGAATCCAGACGCTTCTTCAGCGCGAGAGGCTGGCTATGAGCTGCCATACTCTAATCTGCCTTGAATGTTTCCTATTTTGTTGTTTCCTGCTTGGGGAAGCGAAGCCTCCGTAGTATAGCGCGATCGGCGCGCCTGCGAACCACCACGAACGTGCATCTAACTCCCCCGAACGGGTGAGGAAGCCCACCGGTAGAGACTTTGGTCTTCTGTTGACACGAGCCGTCGAACGCGCAATACTTTCGCGCTAGCGCCGCTCGTCTCCTGTGCTCCCGCTATGCCAACAGGGACGCGGTTTTTTGCCATCATCCCCAGGAGGAGTTCTCATGCCCCGTACTGCCCGCTTGGCCCAGAATACTTTTGCGCTTCTACTGCTGATGGCAATCTTCGTTCCTTTTGCCGCCGCTTCTGGCCCTTATGTGATCGGTTCTGCGAACACCGTCAGTGCCGATCCCAACATCACCCGGCCTTCCACGACGCCTTGCGTCGTACAACTGTTTTCGGGCGCGCAGTTCACCGATTTCAACGTAGAGAACTTTACTTTCACTCCACCTTCGGCTTGCCCCGGCCCCTGGGCCAAAGTGATTCTGGAGTCGGACATTAACCTGAACCCGGGCATTCAGTTCGACCGCACCGCCAACTTCTGGCTCGGCCCAGTGAACATTTATTTTGGAACCACGGCTGAACCTTCTCCGAGCGAAGGTCCCTCGTGGCACATCGAGAGCGACCTTACCGACTACAGTTCGATTTTTTATGCGACGCAGCCCGGGCAGGCTGACATAGGCAATACTCTGTGCTGCGGGCTTACTTCAACCATCTACGCTTCCGCCTCGCTGGAGTTCTATCCGGTTCCAGCGGGACAGGCGGCTCCTGTTTCGGCCAGCGTGGTCCTGCCGCTCTCGGCCGGTCCTTCCGGCGGGACCGTCGCACTCAGCTCTACCACCAGCACACTGTCCGGCACCTTCACCATGCCGACGAATGTTCAAACGGCTTATCTTGATGTTTACGCGCAAAGCCAGAGTGCCGATGAATTCTGGTATACATGCGTTCCCAACGACGTTTCTTCCGAACTTCAAAGCTGCGGCAACACTGGCTTCCGCGAAACCGAGATCACAATTGATGGACAGCCGGCCGGCGTTGCGCCCATATTCCCGTGGATTTATACCGGCGGCATCGATCCTTTCCTCTGGTTCCCCATTCCCGGGGTTCAGACTTTAAACTTCACTCCCTATCGTGTGAACCTTACGCCCTTCGCCGGTCTATTGAGCAATGGCCAGCCTCACACGGTTTCGCTCAGCGTGTACAACGCCAACAACTACTTTTCGGCGACTGCTTCGCTCTTGCTTTACACCGATCCAGGCAGCGCTCAGGTCACGGGCGCCGTCACCCAGAACACGCTGACCGGACCGTCGCCGGTCGTCACTGAAAATCTGAACGTGCAAAGCTCCTCCATCACGGGCACGGTGGACGTCAGCTCAAAACGCAGTTTCGCGATTTCCGGTTATGTCAACACTTCGCACGGCAAAGTGACGACCAAAGTTGCGCAGACAGCCAACTTTTACAACAACCAGAGTTTCAATATCACCGGAAGCAAGTACGTGCAGAATATCTCGGAGAACACAACCCTTGGCTCGTACACGACGGTGTCCCAGACCGGTGTTCCGAACGTGATCTACTACCAAAATTACACATGGCCGCTGGTGGTTGATATCTCGCTTGCCTTCCTTTCCAACGGCGATATCAATCAGACGACCACCGCTCGACAGAATTACAACCTCAACACCACTACTACGCAGTCGGGCAAAGTCACCTATGCCAGTTCGCTCACCAACGCGGGCCAGCACGTGGATACGCTGGAATTCGACTCCTCGTTCAACTTGTTGGGCAACACAGGTCAATCCAGTGCGCAGCAATACAATTACTATGACTCGACCAGCGTGGCTTATGACTGCGCCATCTCAGCCGTGGCGAATGTGCTCACCGCGTTCAGCCCAGGGTGCGCACAGTAGGCAACAAGGGCTAAAAGGCAAAAGGGAGCGGTCATTCCGCTCCCTGATTTATTTTCAGTTAAGCCCACGGAAGAAATTTTTATTCGGGCGGTCTCGTGATCGCTCCCTGCGAAGCCGACGACACCAGCGCCGCATATTTAGCGAATACCCCGGTGGGATAGCGTGCCTGTGGGGGCTTCCACTCTTTCATCCGCTGCCGTATAACTTCGTCGCTGATCTCAACTTCCAGCAGTCGCTGGGTAACGTCGAAACGGATCGTGTCCCCGTCGCGCACCGCGGCGATTGGGCCGCCCAGCGCGGCTTCCGGCGAGACGTGTCCGGCCATCAATCCATGGGTTGCGCCGCTGAAACGGCCGTCGGTCAAGAGCGCAACCGAGGATCCCAAGCCTTCGCCTACAAGTGCTCCCGTGACACTTAGCATCTCGCGCATGCCGGGCCCACCCTTCGGTCCCTCATTACGGATGACTACGACATCGCCGGAATGAATTTGCTTGCGGGTGACGGCAGTCATGGCATCTTCTTCTGATTCAAACACGCGCGCCGGACCGCGATGCTCCAGCCGCTCATGCCCGCTGATCTTGGCCACGCAACCTTCCGGCGCGAGATTGCCCTTCAGGATGACGAGGCCTCCAGTTTTCTTCAGCGGCTTTTCCATGGGCGCGATGACTTCCTGACCGGGAGCCTCTGCTCCACTCTTGCTTTCTTCTTCGAGAGAAAGTCCTGTGACCGTTTTTGCCGAACCATGAAGATGATTTCCACCCAACAGGCGCTGAGCTAACAAACGAATGCCTCCGGCCCGGTGCATGTCCGCCGCTACGAAACGGCCCGAGGGCTTCAGATCAGCGAGCAGGGGGGTGCGCTCGCTCACGGTTTGAAAATCATCAATCTGCAAGTCGACGCCGGCTTCGCGCGCGATGGCCAGCAAATGAAGCACTGCATTCGTCGATCCCCCGGTCGCAGCCACGGATGCGATGGCATTTTCAAAAGCGTCTCGCGTGAGGATTTCTCGCGGACAAAGTCCTTGCTGCAGAAGATGGAGAACGACTCTGCCGCAGGCGTACGCAACCGAATCCTTCTTTGCGTCCATGGCGGGCACGCTGTTGAAGCCCATCGGAGAAAGTCCGATCATCTCCATCACGGTGGACATTGTGTTGGCCGTGTACTGCCCGCCGCAAGCGCCGGCGCCGGGACATGCTACGTCCTCCAGATCGTGCAATTCTTTGTCGGTGATTTTTCCCGCGGCATTCGCGCCCACAGCTTCGAACACATCCTGGATGGTGACATCTTTCCCGCCGTAGGTGCCGGCTGCGATCGTGCCGCCATAAAGTATCAGTCCGGGGATATCGAGCCGAGCTAGCGCCATCGCTGCTGCGGGAATCGTCTTATCGCATCCCACCACGCACACTACCGCGTCGAACAATTGGCCGCGACACACAAGCTCAATGGAGTCTGCGATCAGTTCGCGGCTCACGAGTGAAGCGCGCATGCCTTCGGTGCCCATGGTCTCGCCATCGGAAATGGCGATGGTATTGAATTCCATGGGAGTGCCGCCGGCGTCGCGAATGCCCTCCTTCACTTTAGCGGAAAGTCTCCGAAGGTGAAAGTTGCACGGCATGGTTTCAATCCATGTATTGGCGACACCGATCAGGGGCTTGCGCAGGTCAGCGTCGGTGAATCCGATGGCTTTGAACATGGAGCGCGCCGGAGCCCGGTCGCGCCCGTCGGTAATTCCGCGGCTGCGATGCTTTAGATCCATGAAAGAAGATTACAACACTGAGTTGTCATCCCGAGCCAAGCGAGGGATCTTGGTTCATGCCCGGAGCGGCGATACGGACGGCGTGACAGAAACCAAGTTCCCTCGCTTGGCTCGGGATGACACGGAGAGTAAAACGGGGAACCTGCATCAAGTGACGTCAGGAGGCGCACTCCGTTGCAGGTTCCCCAACTCGCATGACGCTTACCCAGGAGGCATCACGCTCTGACACTACAGTCCGAAACTTATGCCAACGCCGCGCGCGCCGACTGCTCGGTTGTACCCGCCGAGCTCGGTGAAAGCGGCGCCCACTGCGGCTCTCCATGCTGCCGCAAGGCGGCGCCGGAGTGAACTTCGATCACATCCACGATCCCGTACCATTCCCGGCAAAGCTGCCCGATCTGCTTATGGGTAGCCTCCAGTTGCAGCGTGACCGCATGGTCTTGCCCGGCGGCCTCCGCATGAACCGAAGTAAGGTCAAGTCCCCGCCGCGAAAGCGCGTTGAGAATACGCATCAATGCGCCCTGCGCGTTGCGATAGCGGATGTGAAAAATTTGCATAGTTCGTTCCCTCTTGAAATTTGCGATTGCCGAACCAATCAATTCTTATTCGTCCTCGAACACCATCTCCGAGAGCGCCGCTCCCGCTGGAACCATGGGATAAACGTTGGCCTCGGGATGACAATCAAATACCAGCAACTCCGGCTCCGGCGACCGCAGGAAGTTCTCAATCAGATCTCCTGTCTCCGCCGACACCGGATACTGCGCCACGGCGGCCTCGTTCAGCCGCCATCCATGAATCTTGTAAGCTTTCGCAATCTCGACAAAATCCGGGTTATCGCTCAAATCAGTTTCAGCATAGTTGTGCTCGTAGAAAAGCTGCTGCCACTGCCGCACCATGCCCAGATATTTGTTGTCGACAATCACCATCTTTATAGGTAGTCCAAGACGATGCACCGTAGCCAGTTCCTGAATGTTCATCTGGAATCCGCCATCGCCGGAGACGCAGAGTACGCAGGTATCCGGCTTCGCCAGTTGAACTCCCACAGCGGCGGGCAGAGCGAAACCCATCGCTCCCAAGCCGCCGGAAGTAATAAATCCGCGCGGGGACGACGAACGGTAGCGCTGCGCTGCCCACATCTGATGCTGGCCCACGTCGGCAATTACAACGTTATCTTTTGGCAGGCGGCTGAAAAGCTCATCCAGAAAACGCATGGTCGGTTGAGCGAGGCCTTGGGGATCAAGTTCCGCACGCTCGGCACCGCAGGCTACTGCGCGCCAATTGCTCCAGTCGGGAAGGGAAGCGTGGCGTAACTCGGCGTGCAGCGCCGGAATCGTCTCCGCCAGATCACCGATTACCGGCAACTCACAGGCCCGAACCCGATCCAGTTGTGCCGGATCAATTTCAAAGTGCACAATCTTGGCATTCGGCGCAAAGCGAGTCGGCTCGCCAGTCACGCGGTCATCCAATCGCGCTCCAAAAATCATCAGCAAATCGGTTTCGTGCAGCGCCATATTCGCGGCGCGCGTTCCATGCATCCCGACCATGCCCAGGTAATACGGCGATTGCGGCGGCACGGCGCCCAGGCCATGCACTGTAGCGAATGTGGGGATATTCAAATCGTCGAGCAGACGGCGCAACTCCGGAACCGCTCCCGAAAGTTTTGCCCCCGCACCCACCAGCGCCACCGGCCTGGCGGCACGCTGCAACAGGGCCGCAATCGTGGTGCTGAATGCGCCTTCGGTTTTCGCATCAGCGGAGCGCGCCAGTGGTGTGAATTTCGCCGGTCCAGAGAATTCCTTCTTGGCCTTCAGCAGATCAGTCGGTATATCGATGACCACCGGCCCCGGACGTCCGCTGCGCGCCCAGTGAAATCCCTCAGCGATGACTTCCGGGATTTCGTCAATGGTTCGTACCAACCGGCTCCATTTGGTCAGTGAAAGTGTCACGCCGAAAACATCAGTCTCCTGGAACGCGTCGGTCCCGAGCATCGCGCTGCGCACCTGTCCCGTGATGCAGACCAGGGGAACAGAATCCATTTTGGCGTCGGCAATTCCCGTGATCAAGTTGGTCGCGCCCGGGCCGCTGGTGGCGATGGCTACGCCAACTTTTCCGGTGACCCGCGCAAAGCCTTCCGCCGCAAACACCGCTCCCTGTTCGTGCCGCGTGAGCACATGCCGGATGCCGCTTCCCTCCAGTGCGTCGTACAACGGCATGATCGCGCCGCCGGGATACCCAAAGACCAGGTCCACCCCTTCGGCGCGCACGCACCGCAAAACGATCTCGGCTCCCTTAAGCATTCACGACCTGTTCCGGCTCGGGCTTCTTGGCCTCGGCCGGTTTCTTCGTCTCTCGACCGGGCAACCAGCTCATCATGCCGCGCAACTGCGCGCCCACAATCTCGATGGGATGTTGCTGCTCTTTCTCCCGCAATTCGGTGAAGTTGTATCCTCCGTCTTTGTTTTCTTTGATCCACTCGCGGGCGAAGGTTCCGTCTTGAATGTCTGAAAGAGTTTTCTTCATTGCGGCCCGTGTAGCATCGCCGACAACTTTCTCGCCGCGCGTCAGGTCCCCATACTCAGCAGTATTCGAAATCGAATAGCGCATGCGGCTCAGCCCGCCTTCGTAGATCAGATCGACGATCAACTTCATCTCGTGCAGGCACTCGAAGTAAGCGATCTCCGGAGCGTAGCCAGCTTCCACGAGCGTCTCGAATCCCTTCTTGATCAGCGACGTCAAGCCCCCGCACAGTACGGCCTGTTCGCCGAAAAGATCGCTCTCGGTTTCTTCTTTGAATGTGGTCTGCAGCACGCCCGCGCGGGTGGAGCCAATACCGTGCGCGTAGGCCAGAGCATACTCGTGCGCGCGTTTGCTGGAATCCTGGCTGATGGCGATCAGCGACGGCACGCCTCGCCCTTCGGCGTAAACACGTCGCAGGAGATGGCCGGGACTTTTAGGAGCGATCATCACCACGTCCACATCACTAGGCGGGACGATGGTTTTGAAATGAATGCTGAAGCCGTGCGAGAAGCCTAGAATCTTTCCCGGATGCAGATACGGCTTGACGTATTGCTCATACACCGCAGCCTGGGTCTCATCAGGTGTGAGCATGTGGATCCAGTCAGCGCGCTTGGCAGCCTCATCCGGCGCCACCACTACCATGCCATCGGCGCGAGCCTGCGCCGCGCTGGGGCGCGCGGGTTCCAGCCCCACGATTACCTTGCAGCCGCTGTCACGCAGGTTCTGCGCTTGAGCATGTCCTTGGCTGCCGTAGCCCAGGATGGCAATGGTTTTGCCCTTCAGGGCGTTGGGATTGGCGTCGTGTTCGTAGAAGATTGTGGCCACCGGGAAGCTCCTTTATCCAGACCGACCGGTCGGTCGGTATCTGGAAATGTTAACCTGCGCCCGGAATCACTGTCAAGCATGAAATCAGCCTGCGCAATATCACCCGTGTAACCCTGCCTGGCATCATTGGTAATCCGTTCCGGAACTGTTTACCATGTCACCCGATGGCCCGCGATACCGTGGTCGACTCCCGGCAGGAGATTTTGCGCACCGCCGCACGGCTGTTTCAGCAGCGGGGGTATGACGCGACTTCCATGAACGACGTGGCTGCCGCGCTCCGGCTGAGCAAGGGCGGGCTCTACCATCACTTTCAGAGCAAAGACGAAATCCTGTTCGAGATTATGGACCACGCGATGGAGATCACTCAGGAACGCGTGCTCAATCCCGTGCGCGGTATTGCCGATCCCGAAGAGCGGCTGCGGGCGCTGATCCGGTTGCATATCGAAGTCGTGCTCAGCCCGCGCGACCGCGAGATCACTGTGATGCTGCACGAAAACCATCCACTGCCGCCGTCCTTGCGCAAACGCATTAATGCGCGCAAGAAGGATTACATCCACTTCCTCGAGAGCCTGATGGCGGAGGTTCAAAATAAATCCCGGCATCCGCATCCTGCAAAAGCAAAAGTAAGCCCGCGAGCGGCCGCGTTCGCGCTGCTGGGAATGATTAACTGGATTTATCAGTGGTACAAGCCGGAAGGTGATCTGCAGGCGCAAAATCTTATTCCGCAATTTACCGATCTGATCTTCGGAGGCATCTTCGCGTGAAAACGCTTTTCGCCAGCCTGGCTGAAATCGAAGAGCAGCGTGCCGAGAGCGGCAAGCCATACCGCGAATTCCTGCGCGTGCCGGCGATGAGTGGCGGACTGTACGTTCTGCCCGCCGGAGCTACGGACCGCCAGAAGCCGCATCGTGAGGACGAAGTCTATTACGTGGTTCGCGGCCGCGCCCGCTTCAAAGCCGGATCCGAAGATCGCGAAGTTTCCGCAGGCAGCGTAATCTTCGTCGCGGCGCAGGTGGGACATCGCTTCTACGACATCGAGGAAGAGCTGGCGGTGCTGGTTTTCTTCGCACCCGCGGAGACCTAAGCTGCAACTACTTGGCCGGGATCCAATAGATCTCTTCCTTGATCGCGTTGCGGTCGACGAACCCGCGACGCTTCAGAATCGCCTTGCTGTTTGCAATCATGTCCGGATGCCCGCACAGATACGCCGTCGTGTTCGTGGCGTCGAGTTCCCAGTGGTCCGCATACTTTCGCAACACGTCGTCGGCGCGCCCGATTTCACCCGGCCAATCCGCATGATCCCACGGCCGGCTCACGGTGGGCACATATTTGAACCAGGGCAGTTCCGCGTCAAAGCGAATTAATTCTTCTTTGTATCCAAATTCCCAGGGACGGCTGGCGCCGTTAAGCAAGTAAAGCTGGTGGCTTCCGTCGAAGCGGCCTTCTTTCCAGTCCTTCGAAAGGGCCCGGACGAAGCTGACGAACGGAGCCACCCCAGTCACGGTACAAACCAGCAAATGATGCTTCCTCCCGCTTTCCGTATCGAGGGTGCATTTTCCCTTGGCGACTTTTCTCATCAGCAATGAATCGCCGGGCTGCAATGTGAAGAGTCGGGGCGTGAGCGCTCCTTCCGGCACCAGCTCGAAGAAAAATTCCATTTCACTTTCAAAGGGCGCTGACACAATCGAGTACGGACGCTCGGTCCGTTTGCCATCGTGCTCGATTCCCAGGGTCGCGTACTGTCCCGGAGCAAACTTGAACTCGCCGCCGGGCTGGACGCGAATCATCCAAAGGTCGGGTGCAAACTCTTCGCGTTTGGTGACCTGTGCCCGGAAAAACCTGTCGTCCACCATCATTTTCAAGAATCCCCTGGAATCCGGGAGAGGGCAGAATACCGACTGAAGGCCCATCTCGCGGGGTGAATAAAGTTTTGCGATGATACACGGCGGGTTGGCAATTTGACAACCGAACGGTCGTTCGGTGATGAATCTGGCGAGCGAGCCCCTATTCAGTCTGTGCGGAATCTTCCGGCAGATACTCAATAGAACTTTCTTGCCCCGCTTTGCTTCCCCCCGGCGCCGATTCTGGCAGAGCACGGAGCTTCGCCAATTCGTCCTGCGTTTTTTGCCAGTCAGCAGGCTTCTTCTTGGTGGCCAGGGGCGCGTTTGGATCGCCATAAAACTCCAGAATGTTCGCCCGCAATTCAGGACTGATCTGCTCAAAATTGTGGCTCGCGAGCTGGTCGAGCAAATGGGCGTAGGCCTTATCAGTCAGGCCGTATTCACCTGCCCGAGTATCGTGGCCCGTATCAAAGTCGGTGTTGGAAAGATGCAGGTCTCCGGCTGCCGTTTCGTGCAGAAGTTTGGTGTAGTCTTCCACCGTTTTATCCACGCTCGCGATGTAGAGGTCCTCAGTTTTCTGGGTAGGAATTTTAAAATCGAGCGCCTTGAACGGACCTATTTTAGGCACAAACCTTAGAAAGAACGCCAGCAATCGTGTTCCGAAGCCCGGCTTGCGATATCCCTTGCCCCATTCTTTTTGATAGTTAGCGCGCGACAAGTAATAGCGGAATTCGCGCGCCCGGAAGTTGGGTGTCTCCGAAACAATCTCCTGGCGGCGCGCAATCAGGGCCACGCGCGTCATTTCAGGAAGAATGTGGCTAATGGATCGCCGGAAAGTGCCGACGGCCAGATCTTCTTTAGAGATCACGTCGGTCAACGGCATGTTGTAAGTGTCCTGAAACGCGCGCTCCAGCACAGGCTTTGAAACTTCGAAGCCGATGAAGTCGTGATAGCGGTCGGAAGTATAGCGATTCTTCGCTACCTGCGTTACATCGAACCCAAACTCAGTGCGGATGTGGGCCTTAGGATTATTTTCGTACGTAACAATATTTCCATATTTCTTGCGGAGCTTGGGAAATTCGATACCCACCGCCTGGTTAACCGTAGGATGTCCGCAATTGTCGGCGGAATAATGAGCCAGTGCGCCCAGCGCAAAGGCGTATTCGTTGAGGTCAGACGATTCCTTAAGCAGGTTGACGATGAAGTCGCCGCTGCGAACATAGTGTGTCAGGTCGCTGAAATACTTGCTGCCGAACGGATAATATCCCATGTCCTGAATCAACGATCCGCCGTAAGCAAAGGCGTGGGCCTTCTTCAAGTCGTCGTCCGTGGCGGCGGGGAAGCGATGTTTCAGCATGGGGACAAGGTTGTCCTTCCACGCCAAATCGACGATTTCCTCGTGAGTGAGCACCGAATAAGCCGCACAGGTCTGCACCGCGCAGACCTGTGCAATCACAATCGCGAGGCCGAACCAAATCGCCGTAGTGATCGCCGTACGCAAAGAATTGAAAATTCGTCTCATTTGCTGCATCTCATTTGCTTAAAACCAGAACCACAAAACTGTCCGGAACGATGCTGCGCCGGGGATGCGGATTATCCGCAGTAGCGGCGGGCGGAGGGCCGAACTTCGCCGTCACCACGAATACGTTGTGTGTTTTGGAATCGAGCGCCATGGTGCGCGCACCTGCCTGCGTAGGCACATTTTCGGCCAGGCTGAATTTCTCCGGCGAATCTTCGTGAATTACGCTCAGCACGCCTTCGCCGCACGAAGCGAAAGCCAGTCCAGTCTCGTCGTCGAATGCGGTTGCGTCCACGCCGTCTCCGATGGCAGGCGTCGCTAGCACTTTGCCTGAATCGGCATCGACCACCGCCATCAGCTTGTTATCGCAGCCCACGAACAGCCGCCGATGTTTCGCATCCATGGACAATCCGGAAGGCGATTGGCATGGCGCCAGCGCCCATTTCGACTTCACCACTAGTTTGCTGGGATCGATCGAAGTCAGTTCGCTCTTGTCTTCAATATTCACCCACACGCCGCCCTTGCCATCGCTCGCCGCGAATTCAGGCTTCCCGTCCAGTTTGATTGTTCCCAGCACGTTGCCGTTGGTTGCGTCGATCGCGGTCGAGTCCTGACTTCGGCCGTTGAAGGTGAAGACCCGTTTGGTAGCCGGATCGTAAAGAATGGCATCCGGATTTTCTCCCACCTTTACTTTGCTACTCGTGGCCAGCGTTTTCAGATCAAAAATGCTCACAGTGCCCTCGCGTCCGTTACTGATAAAACCGCGCCCCAATTCAGGTGCGAGCGCGATGCCATGAACCCCGGGCGTATCAGCGATATCGCCAACAGTCTTGCCGGAATCCAGATCGAGCACGATGACGTGAGTGGCTCGCGAAATATAAAGACGTCGTGCCGCCGCGTCGGCGGTCAAATAATCCCAACCACCGTCTCCACCTACTTTGTAGGTGTTCACCACTTTGTACCCCGGCGCCGCGGCAGCCAGAGCTCCTGCGGCGAGAACCAGAATTAGCGAAGCCGGGAACCAACTGCGAAAGCAATTTCTTTTGGCAGACATTCTTCCTCCATAACCTGCCGGGCCCACGGCGTTTTATTCCGATGCCAGTTTGGGTCCGCGGGTAGCCGCGCTCGTGCATCTAATCTCATTTGGGCGGGTCCCTGAAGTAACTTTACCCCATTCTGAACCCTCCCTAAACTTTGCCCTATGGATGTTTTTCGATCGAATTTACCCCAATCGGAGCGCGCGGCGGGTTCATTGGATCCGCGCCTGCAACCGACTCCAGATTACGGCACTCTCGGTCCGAGTTTAGACCTAACACCGAAGCCAGCCTACGGGACTAGGGATTCGAATCGAAGGCGAGTCTTAACCCTGCGCCTGCTGCACGTGGCCGCAATGATGGCAGGGATCGGGCTCGCAGTGGCAGTGTCGAGCAGCGGAGGCATGGGAGCGGTCTTCAAGAAATTATCGCGTCGCTTCTCCTCCCGGGAAAATGCTGGCACGTCTTCTCCGCCATCGCCTTCTCTGCCATCATCGGATCGGGACCTTGATCGGCAAAAGCCGCAGAAGCAAGCCGAGATCCTGCTGGAGCGCGCTGTAGCGCATTCTAGCGGCGCTACGAACCAAATCGAAGCGCGCGTCGACGCGTGGCGCGGAAAACTTAAATGGGATGCTCAACTCGGAGACCTCACCACTGCGGCCCTGAATTCCAGCGACAGAAATGTGAGGGATTCCGCCATCGAAATTCAACTTGTCGCTTACGGCCTCACCAAAAGCCAGTCCACCGTAGACGCTCTGGTGCGGCAAGCGGGTTTAACCGACCACGCTAAAAGGATTTGGGCTTTCTGGAGTCTGGGCCTGCTGGCCAACCGCGGCATTGAGACCGATCGCGTAGTCCAGGTATTAACCGTTCACCTGAAAGATACTGGCGGCGAATCCGCCAACGATTCCGAGGATTCACGCCGCTGGGCCGTCGAGGGCCTGGCTTTGGTAGGAACCACATCTACCATCTCGCCTTTACTCGACGCTATGCACAATGATCCGTCTCCGACGGTGCGCGAACGGGCCGCATGCAGCCTGGCGGAGTCTGGAATGTTCACCCACGATCAGCGCCTTATCGCCGTCCCGCAACTTATCAACTACTCTGACGATCCCGCACTCGATGCTCAAACCCGGGGTTGGGCTTTCCAGGCATTGGCCGACATCACTAAACAACGCCTCCCGAACGACTCCGCAGCATGGCGCGATTGGTATCAAAATTCAGTGGCCAGTGGCCGGTGATCAGTGGCTAGTGCGAACGTGGCTCACGAGTGAGTGGTCACTAGCCGCTAACCACGAGCCGCTAACCACTGCTTCTCTCACTCTGCCATCTTCGCCACATGAACATCGAAGCCAGTCTTCGGTAGCAGTGACGTCAGCGAGAACGCCTTGAATCCATCGCCGTTGATCTCCGTGTGGCGGTAGATTCCCGGCTCGCTCTCGATCGTTTCCCGGCGTCCTTCCATATCTCCGAGAAACGCTTCCGCCTGCGCCAGGCTCGCCTCGCCGCCCTTCGCGCGCGAGACTACCGCTTCGGACGCATACGAGCGCACCAGTTTCGGCCAGTATTTTTCCAGCAACTCGGTGCTGGCGAAAATGTCGGCCCAGATAATGTGTCCATTCACTGCGACCACCACCCCAACCGCTTTTCGATCGCGCAGTTGCTTGATTAGGCTTTGATAGTTCTGTTCGATCGGCCGGGCAACCTCGTCAACTTTTTCTTTCACGTCCTGGTTCTCCATCACGCGGGCGTACGAGCTTGTCGAGCGTATCTGCTCCGCGCTGGCTTGTGGAGCTGCTGCCGCCACCTCGACCGCGATTGACTCTTGCTGTTTCCTCACTTCCGCCCAAACCTGATTCTGATCCTTGTCGCCCATTGCCTTTGCGCGAACGGAAGGTTGGGCCATCAGCGTCCCCGTGGATCCGTGGATGGGCCCACCGATGCTCCCGCCGCCAATGCCCGCGCCGCTTCCCGATGCGTACGTGGTTCCCGACGCGCCGAAATGATCGCTGGTCGCCACCCAGCGTCCCGGCTCTACGCAGAACACGCTCAGATCCACAGGATCGCTTTCCGCCGGAACAATGCGATCCTTACCAATAACCCGGTCCTGCTTCCCTCCGGTAACAATCTCGCCGGCCAAGAGCAACAGCGGATGCTTCGAATTATTAATCAGTACCAACCGGTTGACCTCGGCGTTATCGTGATACATCGTGGGTGTGGTGCGCCGCCGCAGCAACCCGCGAACATTTCCATACTCGGTCACTACTACCTCACCCGAGCGCAAGCCTTCATCCAGAGTAAGAAATTCGCCCGTGGCGTACGACTTGGGAGCGACTATGGGAAACACCGTCAGACTTCCATGCCGGATCGGTTCCAGAACCTTGTAGCCGGAGGCAGAGGGCTGCTCGCCGGCATAAACCGCTCTCAGATTCACCGTGACGAGTCCAAGCATGATCAGCCCAACCAGGAGCGGCAGCGCCGCCAATGTCAGAAACATTTTCGACTTCATCGGGTTCCTCCCCCCAAGACAGGTCAGCGCGCCCCGGCCCAGGAGGACCATCCGGGGCGCGCCGCCCGTCTCGACTCGTCGGAAGAACGAAATGAAAGGTGTGGCTTGCGATCTAAATTACCGCCGCCAGCGTCTAAGGAATTAGTAGTATCGGATGCCCTGCTCGTCGTAATCTCTTTTCGTCTACATGCGCGACGCCAAACCGATCTCCGCTTCCGTGCAATCGGCAGTTTCCGAATCTCTGGCGGAGCTGCAGGCGAAAAGCGGCTGTGAAAAGATCGGACTCACTGCCGAATGTTTCGCCACAATTCTTTGCGACGTGGCTGCCAAGTATTTACCCGCGGGATCCACTCACGCCGAGGCGCGAGCGTTTCTTCTAACTTTGCGAGTTGAGGAACTCGCGATCGCTCGGGCCTGCGCCGCTGGCCATAATGCGGCGTGGGAAATGTTTCTCACGCGCTACCGCGAGAAGCTTTATCAATCTGCCCTGCGCATCGCTCGCGAGGATTCCGCCGCCCGCGATCTGGCCGACACCCTTTATGCCGAACTCTACGGCACCAGCACTCGGGAAGGGGAACGGGTTTCGAAGTTGGCGTCGTTTACCGGACGGGGTTCGCTCGAAGGCTGGCTTCGCACCGTACTCGCGCAGGAGTTTGTGAACCGCTACCGCCGTACCAGGCGGTTGGTGAGCCTCGACGAAGAGGGCGAAGAAGGAGCTCAGTTCGCCGCGCCCGAGCCGGAGCCGGTTCTATCCCCGGACGCGCGACTGGAATCCGCCACCGACGCTGCCCTGGCCGCGCTCTCCAGTGAGGAACGGACGGTATTATCGGCATATTTTCTTGATGGCCGCACGCTCGCTGAGGTCGCCCGCATGCTGGGCGTGCACGAATCCACCATCAGCCGTAAGGTGGATAAGCTGGCAAAGTCCTTGCGGAAGAAAATCCTGAGTAACATGATGCAGCAGGGCATGGCCCGCCGCCAGGCCGAGGAGGCCCTGGATGTGGACGTGCGCGACCTGCGTGTGGATATTCGCCGCAGTCTGGCGCAAGATTCGCCTCCGGCGACGTTCTCTCAAAAGAGAGAGAATCCGGCGGTCGAACCTTAGAATGAAATAGCGAAAGAATGAAATAGCCAACTTGACCGTAGACGTGCCATGGAGAACGTTCCCCAATTCGTGCTGAAGCGGCTTAAGGATACACGGCCCGCGGCCGATTCGCATCCCGACGCCGATCTGCTCACCGCCTTCGCCGAGCAATCGCTAGCCGGAGACGAACGCGCTCGCGTCATGGACCACCTGGCGCTCTGCGGCGATTGCCGGGACGTAGTCGCGATTGCCCTGCCTGCGACAGAAATCATTGCGTCGCCCGTTATCGCCAGCCCCGCTCGAACTGGCTGGATGACATGGCCCACCCTTCGTTGGGGAGTTGTGGCTGCGGGAATCCTGGCCGTCGCAGCGGTCGGAGTTTTGCAATTGTCGCATCGCAGCCCGCAAAACTTGATCGCTTCGAATCGTATCCGGGCAACGGCGCCCCCAGCCACGTTCAGCCAAGCGCCGGTCCCGCAAGCATCCGCCCCGCAAGCACCAGCCCCACAAGATGGGACGAGAAGGCAGGCGGCAGTCGCTCACCGCCCTGAGACATTGACCGCGGACAAAATTGTCGGCGACGCCAAAACAATCCGACGGCCAGCCGCAGTTGTAAACGGCGCGCTGGCTCGCCCTGGGAGCGGTAGTGGCGCGGGAATCGCTGCCGGCGCGGGTGGCGGATTTTCCTCAGACCATGCCGCTCGTGTGTCGGCTCAAGGAGCCCCGTCAGCCGCTGCAGGTCAACCGCCGAACTCGGCCCCCGAAACCCGCCAGCAGGCGAAAGTCGGCGCTATGTCAGAGGCTGTCGAAGTGCAGAGCGCGGCGGGTTCGGTCGCAACGGACTCCTCCCAGACTCAAATCGCGCAGAATGAGGCCAACCTGCCGCTGAATGGGCGGAATGTCAGCAACATGTCTACTCTTGATGTCGTCAAAGCCAAAGAGCCGGTGGTTGGCCAATCAGCATCCAGTGCCGCCCCGGCACCCCAGCTTGCGGCGCCCAGTCCTCTGCAGACCGCGCCGCAGCTCATGCTCCGGGCTTCGCCGCGGTGGAGTATCAGTTCTTCGGGAATGCTGCAGCGTTCCTTCGACGGCGGCAATACGTGGGCGACCATTGACCCGGCTCTGAACGCGACTCCCATCGGCGGTCCCATTGCGAAGGAGAGCACGGGGAATGCGGATGCAGCCCGGTTCAGCCCTGCCGAACCGAATCCAGCCAGGCAGAAGAAGGCCGAAGCCTCGCCGAACCCCTCCCCAGTCTTCCGCGCCGTAGCCGCCGCCGGACTGGAAGTTTGGGCCGGTGGCTCCGGCGGCAGCCTATATCACACCTCCGACGGCGGCAATCGCTGGACCCGTGTCGTTCCTTCCAACGCCCCAACCGTGCTCACCGGAGACGTCATCCTCATCCAGTTCTCCGACACACAGCACGGAAAAATCGCTACCTCCACCGCCGAACTCTGGACCACCTCCGACGCCGGCCAGACCTGGCGCAAGCAGCAATAATTTACTCGCAGTTCACCCGATTACCAAAGTGACTTTACAAAAAAAAACGCTAATCCTACTATCCAAGAGTGGTTTGGCAGTTCTGGGGGAGGGCTGCCGAGGCGTCTTGGACTGAAAAGTCCGAGGCGCTTTTTTTTGCCCATTACTTGAAGGTAGTTACTTCGAACACCCCGCGCAATACCCACCGATTTCCAGTCGCGATACCACAATCCTGAATCGACAATCTTTTTCCACCTGGCCCTTCAGGTTCTCAAAAATGTCGCTGACGAATTCCATGATCTTGCCGCACCGCAAGCAGGCCATGTGGATGTGATCCCGGTTCAGCTTGCGCTCGTAGTAATGTCCCTCGCCGTGAATGTGCATCAGATCAAGTTCGTCGATCAGCCCTTGCCGCTTCAGTAATTGCAGCGTCCGGTAGACCGTGCTGCGGTCCACGCTGGCATCCAGCTTTTGCGCCTTGCGCAGAAGTTGAGCGGCGTCCAGGTGTTTGCTGGCAGTTTCCATTACGCGCAGAATCGCCCGCCGCTGCTGCGTCATCCGGATTCCACGCTCCGCAAAGTGGGCCTGCAGCCTGCCCGGCATTTCCGTCTGTGGTAATGGCATCGGTCTCGCCCCTCGTTTGCTGCAACTTGAAGTGTTGCAACTAGTCGCAATCGGTTTGCGACGGATTCTTCCGGCGGAACTGGACAGCGCCAGCCCGCCTCCGGCATGATTATGAAGTTACTCCAGATGCGACCCAGTTGCAACTACTGAAAGGAATACCGGCTGCCAACGAAGACAACAAGAAAGTTCCGCTTTCTATATGCGACCTGGTTGCATCTGGCTATAGCCCTCATCATGGCAGCCACGTTGATCGCCCCTGCGCAAGCCCAGGAAAGTCCCTACATCGTTGCCTACGACCATTATCTGGAAGAGCCAGGAAGCCTCGAAGTCGAATATTTTTCCACCTTCGGCACGCAGCGCAACGGAAATGATTTCCACGCCTTCTGGGGCGAGTTCGAATACGGTGCCACCGCGTGGTGGACCACGGAGATCTATCTAGACGGCCAAACCACTTTCAACGACAGCACCATCTTCACCGGCTTCCGCTGGGAGAATCGCTTCCGCCTGCTGCAGCGGGAGCATTTCATCAATCCCGTTCTGTATATCGAGTACGAGCAAATCAGCGGAGCCGACAAAATCCTGAAGGAAGTCGAAGGTCACGACGTCGAATCCGACTACGCCGTGCCTAACGCCATCGCCCGCCGCGAACACGATCACGAACTCGAATCCAAGCTCCTGCTCTCGAAAACTTTCCATGGCTGGAACGTCGCCGAAAATACCATTGCCACCAAGAACCTCACCGGCGGCAATCCCTGGGAGTTCGGCTATGCCGTCGGCGCTAGCCGCCCTTTGGCGCTGAAAGCCTCCGCTCATCGCTGTAGTTTCTGCAGGCAAAATTTCATCGCCGGAGTTGAAATGTATGGCGGCCTCGGCGACCGCTATACCTTTGGCTTGCACGATACATCCCAGTATCTGGCGCCGGTAGTCGCCTGGAACTTGCCCTCCGACTGGACGCTCCGTCTGTCTCCCGGCTTCGGCTTGAACCATAACAGCCACCAATTCCTTCTGCGCTGGGGAGTCTCGCGCGAGTTTTCCGGATTCGGCGACCTGGTCGCCCGCGTATTCGGGGGCCGCAAATAATGACAACAACAATGGCAATAACAATAACAATGACGAGGACGATCACCAGTCCCATGATTTCGGCGGCCGTGGTTCTTGCGCTTTGCGCTCCTCTGCTGTCCGCGCAGAAGGGCAGCTACACACCCGACAGGAAAGACGTCTATGCTCCGCTGGGACAAGTCCCCAAGAAAGCAGCGGCCCGCCGCAATCCTCTGGAAGGCGATCCCGACGCCGTCGCCGGCGGCGCTAACTTGTTCGATCAGCACTGCGCCGAATGTCACGGCGAACTAGCCGAGGGTGGTCGCAAAGGCCCGAGTTTGCGCGCCGATCCCGTGCAACAAGCCACTCCCGGAACCCTTTTCTGGATCCTCACGAACGGGGTTGTGCGCCGCGGCATGCCGGTATGGTCCAAACTGCCGGAGCCTCAGCGCTGGCAACTCGTCAGTTATCTCAAGTCACTCCGTCCGGCTGAAAAGGGTCCTCAGTGACCGCACTCCGTTTTTGCGACTTTCACGCTTCCCCAGCATCCAACCTGGGGTGCGATAATAGATAGGCCTTGATAGGGCAGGCACTTATTCGCTACAGATCGCCGGGTCCGGCAAGACAGCTCG
>Ga0210389_10000412_pt1 | contig 40543 bp, 46 predicted proteins | sample IncBWH28OmetaG_FD_160127 | JGI IMG/M metagenome (GOLD analysis project Ga0210389, IMG submission 160127) | Forest soil microbial communities from Barre Woods Harvard Forest LTER site, Petersham, Massachusetts, United States - Inc-BW-H-28-O ... | reverse complement strand
ATCCGCTGCTGGTCAGCGTGCGATCGGGGGCCATCCAATCGATGCCCGGCATGATGGACACGATCCTGGATCTGGGCATCAACGACGACGTCGAACGGGCACTAGTCGGGCACGGCGACTCGCCGGGCGCCCAGGCGTTCGCCCGCGACACCCGCCGACGATTCGACCGCATGTATCAGCGAATAGTGGGCGGCGCCGGTGAACAACCATTCGTTCCAGCCGACCCATACGCGCAATTACGCGCGGGCATCGAGGCCGTGTTCGCCTCGTGGAATTCGCCTCGCGCGGTCGCTTACCGCGCGCATTACGACCTGGACGATCGGGGCAGTACCGCGGTGGTCGTGCAGGCGATGGTGTTCGGCAACCGGGGCGCCAACTCCGGGGCAGGAGTGTTGATTTCGCGCAACCCGATAACCGGCGCCAACGAGCCCTTCGGCGAGTGGCTGCCCGGTGGCCAAGGCGACGACGTGGTGTCGGGATTGCTGGACGTCGAACCGATCACGGGCCTGCGCGATGAGCAACCGGCCGTCTACGACGAGCTGATGGACGCCGCGCGCTGCCTGGAGCAGCTTGAGTCCGACGTGCAGGAGATTGAGTTCACCGTCGAAGACGGCAAATTGTGGCTGCTGCAGACACGGGCGGCAGAGCGATCGGCGCAGGCCGCGGTGCGGCTGGCGCTGCAACTGCGACACGAGGGACTCATCGACGACATCGAGACGCTGCGCCGAGTGACCCCGGCACACGTGGAGACCCTGCTGTTACCGGCCCTGCAGCCGGAAACACGTTTGGCTGCACCACTTTTGGCCAAGGGCCTGCCCGCTTGCCCGGGCGTGGTATCGGGGATGGCGTACACCGAAGTGGATGAGGCACTGGACGCCGCCGACCAGGGCGAGCAGGTCATCCTGGTACGCGACCACACCAGGCCCGAAGACGTCTTGGGCATGCTGGCCGCACAGGGCATTGTCACCGAGGTCGGCGGCGCCGCCAGCCATGCGGCAGTGGTCAGCCGCGAACTCGGGCGGGTGGCCGTGGTGGGCTGCGGCCCCGGAGTCGCAGCTTCGCTGGCCGGCAAGCACATCACCGTCGACGGCTACAAAGGTGAAGTGCGCGAAGGCAATCTGCCCCTGTCGGCCTGGTCGGAGAATGACACGCCCGAGCTGCGCGAGCTGGCAGACATTGCACGACGGATCAGCCCGCTGCACGCGCACGCATCCGGCGACTACCCCAGCCTGGACGACCCTTCCGAGCCCGGAGTGCGCGCCGCGATGGAAACCGGGCAGACCGAGGTGGTGTCGGCCACCCCGCTGATCGTCATGCTGACCGCGCTGGGGCTCAAGAGGCGGGCCACCCCGTGACCGAATTGACCGTACTGCAGGCGGTTCGGCTCAAGGGCCGGGTCAGTCCCGCCGACTTGGCTAAGACATTGGAGACATTGGGCTCAGATCCCGCGGAGATCGCCACGACCGTCGAGCAGCTGGCCACTTCCGGCCTACTGGCCGGGGGCACGACGTTGCGGATCACCCCCCGCGGCCGCGCCAGGCTGGAGGCGTTGCTCGCCGCGGAGCGCAAAGGCGTCGACCCGGCCGCGCTGGCCAATGCCTACGGCGATTTCCGCTCGGTGAACACCGATTTCAAAGCCCTGGTGACGGACTGGCAGCTCAAGGGTGGCCCAGACGGCGAGCGCAACACCCACGAGGACGCCGAATATGACGCGGCGGTATTGGCGCGCCTCGAGGGTGTGCACGAGCGGGCGGCGACGATCATCGCGGCGGCGGCGACGCAGTTGCCGCGGTTGAGCGCCTATGCGGCGAAACTGCGCACGGCGCTGAACAAAGTCAAGGCCGGCGAGATCGCCTGGCTGACCAAACCGCTCATCGACTCATACCACACCGTGTGGTTCGAACTGCACGAGGAGCTGATTCTGGCCGTCGGATTGACCCGCGAAGAAGCGGCCAGATCCGGTGATGCTCAATAGGTTTCACTACAACGCTGCGTCCAGGAGCTGCAGGTAGTCGTCGATGTCGGGCACGGCCGATTCTGCAGCGTGAACGCTGATCGCGATCGTGTCGCCGATCCCGTGCACCCCGTGGGTCAGGCCCATCAGCGGCGACAGCGCCGGATATCCGGCCGTCAGCACCACCGGGGCATCCCCGAAGCTCAGATCGGCGGCTCCGCGATGCACGCTGGACACCACGGTGTTGCCGGCGACCTGGGCCGGCTGGGCATTCGGGTCGAAAAGCGTGACGCCCCAACGCACCAGCGGCGCGGGTACTGCGGCGAAGGCCCGGTCGGCTGCGCGAGTGGCCGGATGCTCGATGCGGCGCCGGCCATTGGCCACGTCGGTCGCGATCCGCTCGACCCGGGCGTCCATGCCAAGCCCAGGGTAAAGCCCGACGGTGAAGTTGCTGAAGTGGTTATGCGCCTGTGGCACACCGGGTTTGGCCATCGGCACCTCGGCGCCCAGTGAATCGACCGGCCCGCCGAGCAGACCGGACAGTGCCGTGGACACCGCCGCCAGCACCGCGACCGTGACCGTGGGACCGGACAGTTGCGCGCGGTGCCGCACCAGGGTGCGCATCGAGCGCGGGCCGTCCGGACGGGCGTTGGTGGGCAGCCGCGGCCGCGACCCAAGTCCCGGTGCCAGCAGACCAGCTTGGGTATCACGAACCAGCTGGCGGTGGTTGCGGGCCGCATCGGCGGCGCGCCACGGCAAGAAGCCCGCCGGCAGCCGTGCCACCTCCGTCACCGGTGCACCCCGGCCGAAGAGCCAGGCCGCCATCGCCGCACCGCGAATGCCGTCGGCCACGGCGTGCGCGACCTGCATCACCGCAACCGCACCCGCCCCGGTGACGCCCGGAATGCCGAGCACCGGCGTGAACACGTGTAGCCGCCAAGGCATCCGGCGAATGTCCAACTGGTTGTCGGCGAGCCCGACCACCGCCGCCAGACAGCCTCGCCAAGTTGCATCAGCCAGATCCTGGCAGACCACCTGCTCGGGACGGATGGCCGCCGGAACCCACCGCGGGTACGTCAGGGCGGATCCGTCGCGGACTCGCATTGTGAGGTCCGGGCAAGCGCCGGCACGACGACAGACCTGCTCGATAGCATGCTCCAGTTCCGCGGGTTCGCCGTCGAATGCGTATAGCAGAAAATCATCGTTGGGGACCTTGGCCGACATCCAGTAGAACTGCGCATCGACGGCCGCCATCCGGTGCGCCGCCACGGCCCGTCAGCCGGTCGAGCCGGGTGAGCCGGGTGAGCCGACGAACGCGAGTATCAGGTCGGCAACCTTGTCCGGCTGTTCGAGCTGCAGGAAATGGCCGGCGTGTTCGACGATGGCAACTTCGCTGCCGGCCGGCAGCACTTTTTCCGTCCAGTACGCGAAAGCCGATGTCATGCAGCCGTCGTCGCGACCATGCAGGTACAAGCTCGGCAGTATGGGCGCCTCGGTCCAGAATCGGTTCAACTCGGCATACCGCGCCGGCGGCCGAGTGTTGCGAATCGTGTCCCGGTACGGTCCTAGCGCGGCCCGCCAGCTCTCCGGCGTCCCGATCGCCGCGTCGACATGGCGCAGATCCTCGTCGGCGCCACGATAGCCCGGCGACCACCGCCTCCACAGCAGCGGCAGCAGCCAGGAAGCGGAACGCTCAGGCATCCAAGGCAGTTGGAAGTAGAAGAAGTACCAACTGCGCAGCAGCTGGCGCGGCAGCTGACGGGCCAGCCCGGCGCGGTCGGCCACCCGGCCCAGCGGGCGGAACGCCGCCGCGACCGGCACCGACATCATTACCGCCTTGGTGAATGGGCTGTCGGGCATTGCGGCCAGGCCGGTGGCGGCCATCGCGCCCCAGTCATGGCCGATCACCACATCATGCGCGGTGCCGCCCGCGGCGATGCGCACCCGCAGGGCGTCGTCCATCTGCGCACCGATGTGATAGCTGCCGTCGTCCGGAATCGCCGACGGTGCGTACCCGCGCATGAAGGGTGCGACGACCCGCCATCCCGACTCGGCCAGCCGGGGCGCGACCTTGCGCCACCCGTACGCGGTGTCGGGGAAGCCATGCAGACACAATGCGATCGGGCCGTCGGGTGGCCCCCAGGTCAAGGCCTTCAGATCCACACCAGGGCCCGGTATGTCGATCCAGCCTGGCTCAGTCATCGCGGGCATACCTCCCCCAGGATCGGATCTCGCTTCGTTACAACCGTGCGCAGGGACCAACGTAACGCTGCCCGATATCGTCCGGCGAACCCGTTAACGTCTAGGTATGACGACCTCGGCGCAGGCTCGCCGCTGGGCCAAGACCGGCGCCACCCAGCAGCGAATACTCGACGCAGCGACCGAGGTATTCGCGACCAGGGGCTTCACCGCGGCGACGATGGCCGACGTGGTGGCCGGTTCCGGCGCCAGCATCGGCAGCATCTACCACCACTTCGGCGGCAAGAGCGAGCTGTTTCTGGCGATCTTCGAGCAGATGGCCGATGCCGTCGACCGCCGCATTGACGCGGCGATGCGCCAAGCCGGAGACCGGCTCGACGGGCGGCGGGTGTTCGAGCTCCACGTGCGGGCCTACCTCGAGGCGATGTGGGACAACCGGCGCCTGGCCAGGGTGCTGACGTCCGGAGACACACCGGCCGGATTCGAGATCGCTCGTCGCGACCGGATGCAGGCCGCCTTCCGCAGTTGGATGGCCGTGCTCGAGCTGGACAAGTCGCTTCGCGGACAACTCCTCAGCCGCGTTCTGGTGGCGACCATGGCGGAGTCGTCGTTGATGGTCGCGGGGTGCGAGAACCCTGACGACGTGCCGGAGATCATCGACGCAACGATCGAATGGGTCGACCGGCTCACCGAGTGAACACCGAAGCCCGTTCCGCCCCCATCTATGCCGTTATGCGCGCTCGGCCGTCATGTTCATGTCAAGTGTGCCCTGACACGCGCCGCTCAAGATCTCGGTGTGCATAGTGCCGGAAAGTGACCCGTCGGGCTGGGGCGTGTAGCGCACGTTGGCACGTGCCGGATTCCATTGGATCGTGGTGTCGGGCATCATGCAGTCCCATTGGAAATCGCTGACTTGCGTCCAGGACGACCCATCCCAGGTGAATTGAACCGGTTGCGGAACCGTCGGGTTCCTCGGCGGAGGGCCGCTAACGATCGTGGCGATGCACTTTCCGCTCGCACAGCTCGAGCGGAATCCGTACGTATCGGTGTACTGCACCTCAGGGTCACCGGCCGCCATGCTGGTTCCGGACTTTGGCCCAACGATGAAAGTGATCGCGTACTCGCCGTTCCAGGACGGGGAGTCGGCGGAGGCAGTTGGGGGAAGCGGCGAGGTGAGCGCGAGCGACGCGGCACAGAAACATACGAGACTGCTCAGACGGTCTGGGGCCATCGGTTTCTCCTCTGGGTCCGTTAAGCCCGCGAAGCACTACGCCATTAGGCAAGCCACTTGGCGAAGCCGCTGACATCGCGCAGGCTCGCCGCGAAGACGTCGGGCATGGCGCCGCCGAGCAGCATGTCACCACCGTGACACGTGCCAGCGACCACCCGACATGTCACCGCAACTCCCGCGCGCGCCAGGCGGCGGTAGTAGTCCAGTCCCTCGTCGCGTAGCGGATCGAGCTCGTTAAGGGAGATGACGTGCGGGGGCATGCCGCTCAAGTCCTCATCCGTCGCGACGCCCGGCCAGCATGTGGGGTCGTCGGAGTGCGCATACTCGGGGTCGTAGATCGACGCCATTACGGCCAGCTGCTCACAACTGATGAAGTAGCCGTCGTTTTCTCTCATTGATGCAAACTCGTCCGGTTGTTCCAGCCACCGGTTGGAGATGTAAGGACACTGCGCGTACGCGCCGGCGATCTCGTGCAGCCAACCCTCACGCTTGGCCTTGTGCGTGACCGCCAGCGTGAGGTTGCCGCCACCGGATTCTCCGGAGACGATCAGGTGAGTGATGCCGAGTCGCTCGCGGTTCGCGAACACCCAACGAACCGCGGCGGCGCAGTCGTTCAGCCCGGCTGGATACGGATGAACGCCCAACTTGCCGCCCGAGTTTCGGAATTCGACGCCGATGACGACAAGCCCTGTGGCAGCGAGGCATTCGCGTCCGCGCATGATTGCGGTGTCGGCGGCGCTGAGGATGGCCATGCCGCCGCCGTGCAGGTGCACGACGCACGGCAGGTCCGCGGCGGCGTCAGGCCGGCTGACATACAGCGTCAGGTCTTGGGCATCGCCGCCAGGGATTGTGACGGTCGCGGTTGTCACTCCTTGAGCGATCGGCATTGCTTGTGCGAACGCCTCGAATACCGTGCCGATCATTTCTTCGGTCTCGGCGGTGAAGGCCAGCCGATCGTCGAGTGGCGAGTCAACGGTCACAGGCAGTTCAGGCAGGAGCGCGTCAATGCCGAACGGCGCGAGAGCCTTGACCATTCGCGGGTCGGAGCGTGGATCGGTACCGAGTGAGCAATCGGGATTGGCGAGTCGACCGTCGGGCATCAGTTTCTCCTATCCCATCAATCCCAGCTGTTGCATCATGGCGAGGTTGTCCGAGAAACCCCATCGTTCGACTGCCTGACCGTTAGCAAAGCGCAAAATGCCAAACGTCGGCACATCGAAAGAACGACCGGTGGGAGGTATTCCCATGTATTCGCCTCGATGGGTACCTGTCGAGCGCCCATAGGAAACAGCGAATTCACCATCAGCGAGCACGAAGTCCAGCGGGTTTCTGTAGTCCGGGAAGGCTGCCCGTGCCATCTCAATGCTGGCGCGATACCGGGCGCGGCCATTTGCCGGTAGACCTGGAAGCTCGACATGATCAACAAGGTCCTCGGCAATTAGCTCGTCGATCAATTCGAGTCGGCCGTTGTTCCAGATTTCGTCTGTGATGCGCCACATCAACGCCTTGGAATCGTCGGCCGTCCCCATGGGATGTTCCTTTCGCCAACGACGACCCTACTGCCCCCTCGCTGCAAAGATCAGGGACTCGGTGTCGGCGGACCCTGCTACCATCGAAAGTATGTTCGAAGACATGCCGGGTCCCGGGTCTGATCCGGAGGTGATCGCCCGGTTCGACGAGCTCTTCGAGCGGCGCCATCCGTCCAAGACACCGGAGTCGGCGGCGCTGCTGGATCGGATTTGCGCGGCCGCGCGGGCCGAGAACCGGGCCGCGGCCGCCCAGCTGGACGCGATCGGAGACTTGTTCGGCTACCGGCTCGCGCGCTGCTCGGAGAACGAGGACTGGGCCATCGACACCATGGAGGCGGTGGCCGCTGAGGTGGCCGCGGCGCTGCGGATCAGCCAGGGGCTGGCCGCCAGCCGGCTGCGCTATGCCCGCGCCCTGCGCGAGCGCCTGCCCAAGGTGGCCGACATCTTTCACGCCGGCGATATCGACTATCGGATGTTTCAGACGCTGGTGTATCGCACCGATCTGATCACCGACCCCGACGTGTTGGCCGCCGTCGACGCGCAGCTGGCCGTCAATGTGGTGCGCTGGCCGTCGATGACCCAGGGCCGGCTGGCCGGGCAGGTCGACAAGATCGTGGCCCACGCCGACGCCGACGCGGTGCGCCGCCGCAAGCAGCGCCACGCCGACCGGGAGATCTGGATCGGCGATGCGGGAGACGGCACCTCAGAAATCCACGGCCACCTGTTCACCCCGGATGCGCACGCGCTCGAGAAACGCTTGACCACGCTGGCGGGCACGGTGTGTGAACACGATCCACGCACCCGCGAGCAGCGCCGCGCCGATGCCCTGGGCGCGCTGGCCGGCGGCGCCGATCGGCTGGGCTGCCGCTGCGCTCGCCTCGACTGCGCGGCCGGAAAGCGGCCCGCCGCAACACCGGTCACGATTCATGTCATCGCCGAGCACACCAGCATCACCGGGGTCGGCCTCGCACCGGGATCCCAGGTCGGCGCCGACGGGCTCATCCCGGCCGAGCTGGTCGCCGAACTGGCCCACTCCGCCAAGTTGGTGGCGTTGCGCCATCCCGGTGATGCCCCACCCGAGCCGGGATATGTGCCCTCGGCGGCGCTGGCCGATTTCGTGCGCTGCCGGGATCTGACCTGCCGCTGGCCCGGCTGCGACCACCCCGCGATCGACTGCGACCTCGACCACACCATCCCCTACGCCCAGGGCGGGCCCACCCACGCGGGCAACCTCAAGTGCTACTGCCGCACCCACCATTTGGTGAAAACGTTTTGGGGATGGGGCGAGAAGCAGCTGCCCGACGGGACCCTGATCCTGACCTCGCCTTCCGGACACACCTACGTCACCACCCCAGGCAGCGCGCTGCTGTTCCCCAGCCTGTGCCTGTCCACCGGCGGCATCCCGGCGCCCGAAGCCGACCCACCACCCGACTCCTGCGGCCAGCGCACCGCGATGATGCCCAAACGCCGCCGCACCCGCGCCCAAAACCGCGCCCACCGCATCGCCACCGAACGCCGCCAAAACCACGATGCCCGCACCGCCCGGCGGGCCGAGAGCGCGCGCTACGCCGGACCGGCACCACCCCACACCGACAACGATCCGCCGCCGTTCTAGGTGGACGATATTCACATGCCCGCATCGCATCCCGAAAACCATGTGAGCTGCGATCAACTACCGCCGCTGGCCGCTGAAGATCACGCCTGCGATGTCTGTGCGTTGGTTTACGTCGAGACTCGGATCGACGACGCGGTCAGTGCGATCGCCGGCCTACCGGGCGCGGTCCGAGAGGTGGTCCACGCAATCCCGCCTGAGGTGCGCCGGGTACGTCCTAGTCCTGGTGTGTGGTCGGTTACCGAGTACGTCTGCCATCTGCGCGACGTCTACGTCTCCTTCACCATCCGCTTGCACCGCGTCCGCACCGAGCACCAGCCCGCCTTGGAGCCGATGTTCAACGATTTGCGGGTTTGTCGTTTCCGGTACAACGATCGCGACCTCGCTGCCACGCTTGACGAGCTGGCGGCGGCTGCGGCGGGTTTTTGCGACGAAGTCGCGCGCACGGGAGAACACGAGTGGGATCGCGTGGGGACCCGCTTGCCAGGCGAGAAGCGCACTGCGCGCTGGCTCGTACGCCAGGCGATGCACGAAGGCGTTCACCACCTCGGCGACATCCACAGAATCGGCGAAACACTTAGTGGAGCGGCTCAGGACGAGGGAGCAGGCTAAAACGTTCTGGACCGGAATCGGAGCCGTCCTTATGCACCGGCAACGGCGAAGAGGCGCCATTCCCCGGGCACGCCCTTGAGCTCGTGAGCGCCGCGGTCCTCGAACTCGATACCTGACCCGATCACGAGGTCGCGCAGCGTGCTGGACACCAGCACGTCGTTCGCCGCGGCGAGTGCGCTCACGCGCGCGCCGATGTGCACGGCGATCCCGCCGATGTCGTCGCCGCGGACCTCGCACTCGCCGGTGTGCAACCCGGCGCGCACTTCGATGCCGAGCGCCTGCACTGCGTCGCGGATCGCCATCGCGCATCGGATCGCTCGCTGGGGGCCGTCGAACATCGCGAGGAAGCCGTCTCCCGAGGTGTTCACCTCGCGACCTCGAAAGCGAGACAGCTGCGACCGGACGACGGCGTCATGCGCATCGAGCAACGCGTGCCAGTCGCGGTCGCCGATGTCCGCGGCTCGGCGCGTCGAGTCGACGATGTCGGTAAACAGCACCGTGGCGAGCACCCGATCATCGGGCACTTCTGCCTGATGCCCGGTGAGGAACTCGGCGATCTCCTGGAACGAATCGCGCCAGGGTTCAACGAAGTGGTAAAGGTTGCGCCCCCTGAGCTCAACGTATTTCGCGTCCGGAATGTGGTCGGCGACGTCCTTGCCCATTGCGGGCGTGATGAATGGGTCGTCGGCGTGCTGGACGACGAGGGTGGGCACGCGGACGGTCGGAAGGATCTCGCGCACGTTCAATTCGGACACCAGAGGAAACATAAGGGCGACGGTCCGCGGGCTTGCCGCCAGGCGTTCTTGACGGGCCAACGCGGCCCTGACCTCCTCGTTCCACGGCATGTCCGGATTGAGCAGATGTTGAAATTCGCCGGTTCCCCACATGGCGACTATCGCGCTGACTAATTCGTCGCCAACCAGTTCGGTGCGGTCGCCCGGATCTGCGGCGCACTCGAGCACTATGAGTGCCGCGGTGCGAGACGGATGTGTCGCTGCGAAGAGCGCCGCCGTCCCGAGGGCACCGGGCGCTGCAATGAGAACTGCTTCCCGGCTCCCGAGAGCGTCCAAAACCGCGGTGATGCTGTCGGCCCACTGCTCCAAGGTGGGTAGCGCGCCCGGCGTCACCGGGTCGGATGCCCCCGTGCCGGGCTGGTCAAAGAAGATCAACCGGCCAAGCGACGTCATCGCCTCGACCCACCCCTGAATAGAAGGCAACTCGGGAGCGACCTCACAACTAGTGAACCAATTAGAGACGAACACAAGGTCGAGCTGACGTTCACGCGTCGCCCGGTAAGCGATGCGCAAGTCCCCGTTCAGCGCATAGCGCGTCTCCGAGAACATTGCGGAAGTGTAAGCCGAGCAGCGGGTCAAGCGGTGCACATTGGCAGCGTTTATGCTGCTCACAAGTGTTCCCTTGAAGTGTTCTTCAGCCAGTCGGTGCCACCATTTGGTGAAAACGTTTTGGGGATGGGGCGAGAAGCAGCTGCCCGACGGCGCGGGAATTGCGTAAAACTACCCCTGGCTGCCCTGTCGCAGGTTCGAATCCTGCCGGGGGCACCAGCGTGAATCGCCTGCTCAGAGGCCGATTTTTGGGCTCCGAGGGAAGCGGCTCGTGCGATCTATATGCGATCTTCTGCAGCACATGCCAGCACTCACCAGCGGATTATGGGCCGCTCAGGACGGGGTCGGGGTCTTTGCCGACTGACGAACTCACACACCGGGTGTTTCTCCGGTTGCCTGGAAGATCACGCGCTGTCCGATCTCGACGGCATGGTCGGCAAAGCGTTCATAAAACCGGCCCAAGAGGGTGACATCAACAGCGGACGCGACGCCGTGCGCCCAGTCCTCCTCCCTGAGAAGGATGTATAGCTGGTCGTGAAGGTGGTCCATCGCATCGTCGTCGCGATTGATCTGGGCGGCTCTTTCGGGATCACGGGAGAGCACGACATGTTTCGCGCTGTTGCCGAGGTCTACCGCGATCCTGCCCATTTCGGCGAAGTAGCCGTTCACTTGCTCGGGCAACGCGCGATCAGGGTGTCGGCGGCGAGCGATCTCGGCGACGTGTCGCGCCAAGCCGCCCATCCTTTCGGCGTCGGCGACGTTCTGCATGGAACCCACAACTATGCGGAGATCGGCTGCAACAGGTGCCTGCAATGCCAGTAGGACGAAGGAGGTTTCCTCTGCATCGGTCTTCATGCGTGCAAGGTGTTCGTGGTCGGCGATCACTGTTTCCGCGATAGTCAAATCCGATTGCAGCAACGCCTGCGTAGCCCGCTCCATCGCCAAGCCAGCCAAGCCGCACATCTGGCTCAACGTCTCGGTCAGCGAGTCAAGCTGCTCATGGAACGCGCTGCGCATACCCCAACCCTAGAAGGGCGTAGGGTCAGCGCAACGAACTGTTGGACGCATCTTTAACAGGCCATTACTTGTAGGCGAAGGGGGTTCCCCACCAATGGTGCGACCGGCCAGAGTAGTAGCGGGTTAGGCAGGTTCAGGACAGAGGGGATCATGGCGCTGTCAGACATGCTGATGCGGGTTATCGGCTTCCTGCGAGCCGGTTACCCCGAAGGGATTCCTGCGAACGATTACATCCCGCTCCTAGCGCTCTTACGCCGCCGCCTGTCCGACGACGAGGTAATCGCCATCGCGACCGAAGTGATCTCCGGCAGAAACGGGCCGGTTGACGCCACCGATGTGCGGGTCGCGATCACCAAACTCACCGACGAGATGCCATCGCCAGAAGATACCGAGCGAGTCAAGCAACGACTGGCCGCAGTCGGCTGGCCGGTCACTGACGCCTTCGAAAGTTCAGATTAGGAGCGAGCAATGACGGCTCGCGGCGACCATCGCGCTGGGTCATCCCGCAATCACGCCGACACCGAAGCGGCTGCTGAACGTGCCCAGGCTAAACGCTTCGCGAAAATGCTGCGCCGTGAACTCAACGAGATAAATGAGAAGCTGGTCGCAGTAGACGTTGAATGGCATCTGCGTTGCGAGTCCGAGGGTGACGTCGAGCCGCCGCAGCGTCTCGTTATAGCCCGAGAGCGCGTGACGGAAATCGAAAGAATGCTCAAGGCACTGACCGCCCGATTCCCCCGCACCACCTAAGCGGCTTAAAGAGCGCGAGAGCCCGTCCGCAGTACATCCGCAGCAGCTTTGTTCAGCTTCGGGACGTGATAGGCGCTACTTCGCTAGTTTCACCGAATCCGGCGCCCGCAGCCAGTGATTTTGCCGTTAGCGTCCATGAACCGAATCGTCACGGCCAGGTCCGAAGCGTCGGCGTTGTCGATCTCGAATCCACCGCGACGCCCGAACTTGCCGGTGATGACCGACTCACCGTTGTCATCCAGAAACGCCACGAGGAGGCGTTCTCGGTTTCCGCCTGGCTCAACAGCTTTCAGCGTCGGCCCGAGACGATTCGTAACCTCGAACTTGGCGTGCGGCACTCGCGCGAACCGCGCCATGCGCTGCCGTAACCTGCCTAGCCCAGGGCGGCACTCAGCGACCAGGGAACTCCGCAGTTAAACCTATGAGCCGTATTGCGGGCACAGGTGACTGGTGGCTATCTGTATCAACGTGCCCGCCTGGTCTGCCGATAGGGTCATGTCCTTGTTGTCTCTCTGGATGTCTGACACCAGCTGGTCGACCGAGGTGCCGTTGCTACGCATGGCGCAGACGGTTTTAGCGGCAGCCCACTCACCTGTGGGGCCGTCCTTGAAATCCGATGCGTTGACACCGTGGTCGGCCAGATCGTTCAACAGCTGCTGATCCCGGGTGTCGGGCGTCTGCACCGGCAGTGAAGGAACGGCTGGCGGTGGTGCGATGGTCGGGACCGTCGACGGCACCGGCACCCCTGCGGGAGCGTCACCCTCCCGGAACGCGGCGAAGGGAACAGTCATGCTGTTGCCGAAGACTCCGCACCCGTCGTTTGTCACCGTGGTGGTAGTGGTTCCGTGGATTGTCCCGGCTGTCGTTGGCTCGAACGTCCATACCGTGAAGGTGGTCTCGGACTTGCCGTCCCCGCAGGGTTGCGTCTCGGTGTGAGGGAGCGCGTCCTGCCACCTGCCGTCCTTGAAGACCAGATCGTCGTTGATGTTGGCAGCGGCGAAGTGCGTGTGGTCGTTATTTTCCAGCTTGATCCCGTAGGCAACGCAGGTTCCCGCCATGCACGTCGAGCGGAACGCCCACCAGCTGGTGACCGTGGCGTTGTTCTGGGGCGCAGGCGTGGTGCGGCCATGGAAGACAGGCTGAGATCGGTACTCCTCAATGCGGAACGTGCCGTCCAGGGTCGGTGGTGTGGGATGAACAGCCGTCGTGACACTGGCAGCCGGGGGCACCGGCGCAGAGTCATGGTGGGACCGGAACGTCATCCAGCCACCGACGCCAATTCCCACGGCGGCGATGACCCCCACCGAGGCCACCAGTGTCGCCCGCTTCCACACCGCAGGCCACGGCTGTGTCAGCGCATCGTCGTCGGCCTCCGACCACGCCGTAACAGTCTCTGGCCGCTCGACCTGCGGCACGATTTCGGTCTGGGCACCGCCTGCACCGGGTGACAGCCCCACGGCTGTTTCGTCAGGGATGTCCTCCTGGTCAACCATGGACGAAATTTGTCAGACGATGCCGTGATCAGCTTTGTAGGCTTCCAGCACTTTCACGCGCTGCCGTTTGGCGGTTGACTTCACTGCGGCGATGAAGATCCCGACAATGGCACCGACGCCAACAAACCACAGTCCCACGGTGAACAACCAGTAGATGATCCAGCCGAATAGCACCGTCGGCCAGATCAGCTGTAGCGCGAAGTAGCGCAACAGTTCATTCTGCGACGGGCTGTAGGCCTTGATCTGCTCTAGTGTCAGCCCCGCATTCCCAGCGGTGGGCGCAGCCGGAGTGCTACGGCGCGTGGATGAGTTTTTGCCGCCGATGACCCTGGTGTCGTAGAACCCGGTGCCCGGCGCTCGGATCGTCCGCCGCACCTTGCCGTCCGCACCGTGAGTGATCCTGAGCGGACCGCCCCCGATGCTGGTTGAGATGCCGCGCTGGCTGACGGTGAACCGAAGCGGCCCCACCTTCTTTGATCGGCGATAACTCACACTGTCACCTCCCCGGACGGCACTGGTTGCATCTAATACCCGGCAAGGCGTCAAGCGTTGAAAAATGACGAAATCGACAGCGCTTTCCCAGCTTCAAGGGTTGGGGTCAAGTTAGTCTTTGTGCCCGTGGCCACACGCGAGGCAGTCCAGCGATGGCAGAGCGTACTGCGGGACATCGAGCAGCTCCGCGCAATGCCGAGCGGACAAAAACTCCATGAGCAATTCAGCACACCCCAGGCCAGGGACAACTGGGTCAAGCTCAACGCCACCCCTCTGTACGGCCTCATCCGGGGCGCGCTCACCACCCTGCTCACCGACCTGTGGGCCGTCGATCCCCCGACAGATCCCGCACTGGTCGCGGTATTGCAGCCAGTCATCGACCGCGCCCTCGGCTTCACCCCATGGGAACAATTGCTACCCCAATGGGACGAATATGTCGCGGTGGTGCAAGCGGCCCGTCACGCACTGGACACAGAGCAGTTGGGTGAGCCGACCGTAGACGAAATCATCGCCGAAATGATGTTGTCGCTGAAAACGACCCTATTGATCGCGGGCACCGGTAATCTCGGAGCGGGGAAACTGATAGCTGAGGAAACCGTAAGGCGTTACGTAAGTTTCGCGGCTCCGTTCGCAATGCCGCTCAGGTCTTACGACTTCGCCACCAACAGCATGGTTGATTTCCCTTCCCCGACAACGCTAAGCCTTGCGGCGATCAAAGCCATTCTGAACCCGGTTCATGACAGCACGGCACCCCAACCGCCGGTCATGAAACAGTTTGCGGCACAGTCAATAGTCGACTTTTACACTGACTGGGAAGAGTATTATCGCGGCGAACTCGCAAAGCTTCACCAGTGCAGCGAGTACAACTTTCAGATCGACTATTTCGGCGACCTGAACCGTATGCGACAAGATTACGTCCACAATCGTGGGGTGTGCAGCAACTCCGCGCACTGCGCCAAGCTGAAGTGGTTTAGCAAGGGAGACTTGATGATTCCCACGGCAGAGAACTACTTGCAGCTTCTGACGGATTTTCCCGCCGACGAGTTACGACAAAAACCCGTACCGCGTCAGACCGGACGCGACAAGCTCTCGATACGTGCCAGCATCCCAGTCATGCGTGAATTTGAAGCGCTGGCAGGCGCGGTACGTGCGTCTAAGGGCGACGCCCTTGACGAGGCGCTATCGGACTGGATCGAGACGAATAAGCCCACCGCCTGATCGTCTACACCTATCGCGGCGTGGCGTCACCCGGTAATCAGCACGTAGCGAGCATGATGGCCCGTTATGAAGGTGCCCGCGAGGCTTTCCGGCTGGTATCAGAGCTGGCGTCAGGCGAAGTACCTGAGCAGCTTTGAACGCTGGCTCAACCGGTCGCTTTGGGTACTGCTGGCAATCGCATTGGTGTACGCCCTGCTCCAGCATGTACTGCTGGCCAACGTCCCTGAGGTTTTTCGCGGCGGCGCACGCCTAGGCACGGTGTGTTATGACATCGCCATCGCCTATACCGGAGCGTTCCTGTTCTATCTGCTTAACATCAGACTCCCGCTGCGACGCGACCGCCGCAACATCTATCGCCACATCGGGCTTCTGCTCGCACGTGTGGTTGCCCAGGCAACGGGCCTCATGCAAACCCTCAATAAGGCAGCAGGTTTCGACGCGAATCGTGAATGTACGCTGGCCAACGTCAAAGAAGTTTGTGCAGAGATCACACCACAGACGCATGCGGAGATATTCCTGCTCACGAGTCGTAATCCGCTCGGCGCCACCGTGATGGACGCAATCAGTTCTTACGTCACACGCGCAAGGCAACTGAACCGTGAACTCCTAGACCTATCAACCTATCTCGACTCTGATCTCATCGAACTGATCGCTCTGATGGAGGACCACGGAGAACTCGACCGATTCGAGCAGATCTATGCCATATATCAGCTCGGGCACGTTAACAAGTGGGAAAACCTATCCGGGATTGCGCCGGTACTATTCAACTATCTTCAGATAGTCGACCATGTTGCCAAGTACCGCAGGGATCTTCGCTTAGGGTTCTATCGGAAGCCGACGTATCTCTTGGGCAGCGGCAACGATGAAAGCGACGCCGTTCCGCTCAAGGATGAGATGAATGGTTAACGATGGGCGCCCCCGTGCGTGCAACCCGGCATGGACGACATCGAACGCGAAGCGATCCGCTCCGAAGGGGCACGACCCCGACGACCCCATCGTGCTGGCGGCTCTAGAGCTGGTCCGGCTGGAGCTGGCGGCTGTCAACAAACCTGCGGAACTTTCCTAGCTGGTACCCCTCTGCTCCTGGTATTTTCCTGAGCGTTTGGGCGAAGCCCTCCGATTCTTCGCCGGACTTATTTACCCTCCCGGTCTATGACCACCGACGACACCCATCCAGCCGAGACCCCCTCCGATCCAGCGCACAGAGGGAGTTAGGGATGGCGGCAATGATCAAGTCGCTGACTGAACTGAAGCGTGTGTTGCAGCCGGGCGCGATCCTCACCATGACCGCAAACAAGGCCCACCCCGACAATGCTCGAATTGGGGTGCCGCGCACCGTCGTCAGGGCTGACGCTAACAAGATTAAATTGCGCCGTGTCCGCCCAGACGGCAGTCACGTCACCAGTGATCTGCCGTGGCCAGAGGCCGACAAAATTGGGTTCACCCAGGACGGCTTCACCATCGCTGGGGTGACATATCGGATCGACAAGACGGCAGATGAAATTGCCGACTTGCACGTCGCTGGCGGCATCGCGCTGGATTGTTCGGTGTGCGGCGCGGGCAGCGTTGTAGACCCGACCGCTTCGGAGCGAAAGTGTTCCGTGTGCGGTGCCGTGACGCTATACCGGCGCTGTCCAAGCTGCAACAAACTATGGATTCTTGGGACGAGCTTCACACGTCCCAACGTCAGGAGGTGGAAATGCTCCCACTGCGGAAAGACGGCCAAGCGAGATCGCTGGCCAGCCGTACCGCTTTCTAAGTGCGAGTCGGCTTCGGCGACAGAGTGGGCTATAGAGCACTACGGAAAGCAGGTGGCCGAAGCCATATCGGACCCCCGACGCAGACGTATTGATGGCTCAATACTCTCGATGACGGGCATCTCCGGAATGGCAAACGGCGGATGCACGGTGGTCTTCGATCGCGAGTCGGCGGTTGTGATGCTTGGAGACACATCCCACCGACGGCGACTCGATTACTCGGAAATCACTTCGCTACAGATCGGTGGTCGCGGAGACGTGGTGACCACGACGACTTCCGGCACAAGGTGGTCGGGCGGCGGCTTCGGCCCAGCAGGCATCGCCGAGGGCATCGTGCTCAGCAAGGTTTTGACGTCTTTATCGTCCAAGACCACGACTGAGCACCACATAGAGACGATATTCCATCTGGACTGGAACTCGGGCAGCGTGACGCTGCTCAACTCGACGATGCTGCCGGGTCAATGGGCGTCGCGCTTGTCACCTGTGATCCGGCGAATTGAGGCGCACCAGCAAGCCACAAACACTGCGAAGGGGCGAGGCAAGCCGACTGCTGATGAGAAGGTCTGTCCGTTCTGCGCGGAGACAATCAAGGCAGCGGCCATAAAGTGCCGCTACTGCGGCTCCAACCTGTAGCCAACGACTATCACCATCCACGCCACAAGAAAGGCGCAATCGGTCTTCCGCCAGGGCTAACCCTTTTCGCCAAAATCACCTCGTCACTCGGCCCGTCCCCAGAACCCCGGACACGGCGGATCTAGACAGTCGCACCCCGGCCACGTGCAGATCGGCCCGGAGAATTGATCTGGTGGCGATTCCGGCGGCGTCTGGGCCACGATCAGCTTGGCCAGCCGCCTGGTTATGTCGGCGGCGGCACTGTCGGCGGCTGCCAGCTCAGCCAGCTCTCGAAGTTGGTCGGCGTGGTTGTAAACGTCACCCTCGATGCGGCGTACCCGCACAACGATTGACCGGCCAGCGATGCATACGGCAGTGCAGCGGTGATGCCCGTTTAGGAGCTTGCCGCCCGTGCCGAGGGTGATGATGGACGCCAGCCCGTTAAAGGCACCCTCGGTGATGTCACGGGCGTAACGGGCCACGGTGCCAGCGTTGACGTATTCCTGGCTGGCGTTATCGAGCATCTCACGGGCCACGCCTGGCGTTAGGTTGATCAGTTCCACGGTGACCGGCTACGGCTGACTGCTGGGCGGTTCTGGAATGGTGCCCGGTATAGCTCAACAGTGATCGGCTGACTGGCGGTTAGCACGGCGTGGCATCGGTGCTTGCCATTGACTAGCGTTCCGTTGGCGCTCAACGTGATTCGGCCATCATCTCGCCAGTGATCAGCCCGAATCGTCTTGGCGTACCGCCGTACCTTGTCCTGATCGACTGCCGAATTCGGCACCGTGGCACGCAATTCCTTAGCGAGCTGCGGCGTTAGCTCGATCCTGTTGCCGGTCGGCGTCCGAATCGCAGTCATGTTGTGGCCCTGACACTGCCCCAAGAAGTTGTAACAGTGCCAGGGCTCAAATCCAAACCCTGACCCGCAAGCTGGCGGGGCTTACTCCGCCAGGGCGACCGGTATGAGCGTACCGTGCGGATCAGGGCTGAAACCTGTTGATGCAAAACCGAAACCGAGCTAGCCCGCGATGATGGAAAGGAATAGCACCAATCCAGACTAGCTCGGCCTCGGCGTTTCGGCTTCGTATCCGGTATCCGATGTCCCGAACAGCGCCAACCACTTTCGGTGCGAACTCCATCACCACATTTCATCACACACCGAACTCCCTTACTTTACTTCGCGTCTGGATCGACTCGAGTCACCGCTGGCGCTAGCGTGTCGAGCACGGCTTTCGGCAACGGCACACCAGAATCGAAACCTCGACGCACCGCGCCGATTTCGTATCGGCTGATTGCATGGCACTGCTCGGCCCGCTGGCGTTCTGTCGCCGCCGCACCCAGCTCGGCGTTGACCTGGTTTAGCTTCTCGGGCAGCCAACTAGCCTTGGCAACCTCCTCGAATTCCAGCAGTACCGATAGCTCGGCGGGGCTGGCATCCTCGACCAACCGCACGGCCACCGCCGTTTTGACACCCTCACCCTCGGCGGCGTCGAGCTGGCGCTGCACCCGGTCGGCGTAGCGGCTGCGGCGTAATTCCTCGGCGGTGTCACCCTCGGTTCGCAGACCGGCCACGGCGGCATCGTAACGGCTGCGGGCTTCCTCAAGCCGTCTAGCGTCGGCAGCCTCGGCCAGGTCGAGCAGGCGGGCCGCGTCACTGGTTCGCACCGACGCAATGCGGTCGAGGTAACCCTGTTTGGTCAACGTGCCAACCTCATTGCCGTACATATCCACGCCGTAATGCTGGGCGGCGTCGGCGTTTAGCTCGACCTGGTACTCGACGGCAGCATAAGCGGCTTTGTGGTTCATCTCGGCCACCGTGTCGGCGGCGATCCTAGCCGGTTCAACGGTCATCGGTGCAGGCGGCTCGGGCACCGGCTGAAATGGTCTACTTAGTACGGGCATTCGCGTTACCTCACTTCACTTTCTGGCCGAACACCCGCTCGACTTCATCAACGCGCAACCGCAGTGACCGGCCACCGTTGAAACTGTAGGCGGGTAGCTTCTTATCCGAAATCAATTTGCGCACAGTGCCTTCCGATACCTGGTACGCCTCGGAAACCTGCTCGATTGTGACGTGTTGGGTCAACCTCGACGGGCCGACGCGCAGACTAGACTGCCGTGCGTCCTCTTGCTGACGGGCGAATTCATGCTCGACGGCGGTTGTCATGGTCGAATATCCTTACTGCACAACGGAGTTGGTCACAGGCCAGCCGGCGAATTTTCACCAGTTGCCGTGTTACCCAACATATTTGCCTCCGGCCCCCATATTGGAGTCGGTCAAACCGGCAGTGTCGCCGCCACCAGTACGCCGCACTAGCGAATGGTCGGCCAGCGGCCCGCCCGCCGTAGTGGTGGCCTGAAGATTGGAGTCGCTCGGAATCTGGCCGGTGGTGCGGAAATCGGCACCCTCGCCAGTCGGCAGCGCCATGCCGCCCGCAGCGCAATTGCTATCGCAATCGTCGGCAATACCGCTGACATTGGCCCTGGTACGCCGATACGATGCGGCGTCGGCTAAGCCGGTGGGCGAATCACCGACACCGCCGATAGTGGATTGCACAGCCGACACGTGGTACGGCCTTGATGCATCGCCAGCAGCCGACGCGGGTGCGTTATCTTGCGGTGCGCCAAGCCCGGCACGGGCCGCGAAACCTTTAACGACAGACATTGTTACCTCACTCAAGTTTTGTGGTCACAACCTCGGTTTGTGAGTCGAAACCGTGGCCCCAATGATAGCGCCGGGCGGCGTCTAGTGCCGTCGAGCGGTGACGTGCGTCACTGACTGGCACCGGCCCGCGTCGAGGCGGGCTAACGGCGTCGGCTGGAATCGGCCAGCGGCCCTCACCCTCGACCCACAAACGGGGCTTGTGACCAGCAGCAAAGCGCACAGTAAACGGTTTCCCAAAAAGTCCCAAGCCGTAGCGCTCGAAATCAGAAGTGCTGGCCGGTGCAGGCGCAGACCGGTGGCCCGCCTCCCCGGCAGGGGGTCGCTATCAGATAGCGGCAGCTAAAACCGTCTGAACGCGCGCGCTAGACGTGGACACAAATTATCATCAGGCGCATGGATCGCTGGCTACACTTTGGACCCGTTGCGCTCGTTGGCGTCTTTGTCTTCCCAGTAGCCTTGGTTCTCGTAACTCAACATGGCGGGGTTCGACTTTGCGGATGGATCTTACTGGCGTTTTGCCTACTCGTATTGGTACTTTGCCTCGAACCAGTACGGCGACGGCTCCCTTGGAAGTTCGTATCACGCAGGGAGCTGACCGCTGAGTTCTGGGAGCGTGCCTTCGAGGCGCTTCCATTTCCTGCCTTCGTCAAGGAATTTCCTCACGATCGCCACGTCAAGGACAACCGCGCTCTCGCACAGTTTCAGGGTAAGAAGCCCGGTGCGCAGCTCGCAGGAGTCGATCTCGCCGCGCTCATTCAACAAGACCACCAACAAGGGGATAGCCTGGCTGAGCAGGAGGGCTTTTCGGTCCAGCTCGAGCTGACCGACAAGGTCACAACCTTGAGGCCCCGGCCAATCCTGACCTTCAAATCTTGCATCGAATACGACCACCGCAAATACATTGTCGGTAGTTATGTCCCGGTAATTTTGCCTCCGGTTCTGCCGTCGGGAACGTCCTTCGAAGCTGCTGGGTGCGGCGGCCAGGTTCTCTTTCGCTGTCCGGAGCCGTCCAGGGCAGCCGATGGCAACATCCTTGTCGTGACCATGGGAAATTCGCTTCAAGTCCCGCCAGCTGCAGCAGAGCAATAAGAAATCATTCTGACAGCCGCACAGCGGCTCTGAGCGGTGATGGCGGCATGACCAGCCATGGTGACGTACCCGCCGACTGCACCGGCACCCGTGAGCCATGGGCCTGTCGCAGATGCCCAGCACGCGAACACCCCTCGACGGCGACGGCACCAGGTATCCGGCCAGGCATGCATGGTGCCGAGCAATAGCCGGCGGCCATCCTGGGGCCATTACGGCGGCATCCTGCTCACGGTGGCTCCGGTTCGATCACCACCCGGTTGCGGTCACGCTCGGCTATGTAGGCATGGGCACCGGCACGGGTGGCCGAGCCATGCAATACCCGCCAGGGCCAAACGTCGGGTGCCGTGATGCAATGTGCGCACACCACCGCCAGCGATGCGGTGCCGACGAAATAGTGCGGTCTGCGGCGAGCGATTACCCGCCCACAACCATCGCATCGGAACGGTGTACGGCGGCGGCACAGGTGCGCGTATCGGCTCACGGCGCGGCCCTCCTCGGCCTACGTGGCGGGGCCTGGGGTCCAGTGGGTTTCGTCGGGGTTAGCCGTTTCCTGCCCCTAAAGGGGCAGTGGAAAACGTGACTAACGGCGCGTGACTTAGCGTGACTTATCGCGTGACTTGCTGACCTGCACAAATAGATTTCGCGTGACTTGGCGTGACTTATCAAGGGCCAGAACGTGACTAAATCCCGCGTGACTTGCCGACCTGCGGTTATGCGTTTCGCGTGACTAACCGCGTGACTAATCATTCGGCACCCCGGCCAGTCGGAAACCACCGAGCACCAGCGCCTCTCACGGCCAGCCCGTCGCGCCGAAACAGTCGGCCAGCGTCCGCCAGCTCGTCTAGTCGGCGGCGTGCCTTCTCGACCTGTGGCTTGGTCGGCTTGTCGGTTTCAAACAGTGCGACGGCGGCTGCCCTGGCGGTGACACCCTCGGCCTCGTCACCCTCGCCACGGTCGGCCAGCGCCACTAGGTCAACCTCGGCGCTCACGGTGAACATGCCGGTGCGTGGGTCGGCTATCAACGTCCACGGACCAACCTCCTCGGCGGGCTGCTTGACGTGTCGCCACTTGACGATTGGGTCACCAGGATCGCCGGTCAATAGCACCACCGAGCCGCACCCGCTGGTAAGCCAGGTTGACCCGTAGATGTCGGCAATGCTCGACGGCGCACCGCCCGCCACGTTGCGCTTCACCGTATGGTGCAAGTCGCAATGTTGTCGGCCATCGGCCAGCAGCAATTGCCGTGCCCGGTTGTATGACGCGCCGACTTCATCCTCGGATAGGCCGAGGGCGGCATCTTTCACACTGTCTACGACCACGATTCGAGCGCCCACGCCGTCTGCCATGCGTAGCAATAGATCCGGTTGCTTGGCGATGTCGGCGGGCGGTGGCCCTGGCCGGATAATCAGACCGGCCCGCAGTGCATCGCGTTCGTGTTCCTCGAATTGCCTTGCCATGCTGCGGGCTATCTGCCGTGGGCGGTCCATCGCCAGGTACAGAATCACTTCGCCCGAGCCGGTGACCGGCAAGCCAAACAACACACCTGTGCCAAGCCCGAGCAGCTCACGCACCAATTGCCCGGCGATGCTGGTTTTCCCGAGTCCCTGCGTGCCCGCCAGCATGAAACCTTCACCCTCGGCCCATAGCACCCGGTTGCCGGTGCCCCATATCGCCGGAATGTTTTTGGGTCGGTCGAGGATGAACCTATCGCCGGTCACCGTGCCCCACGGGCCAACCTCGGCGTCGTCGGCCAGCCCAAAAAATGCCGCCGAGGCACTTGTCGCCGTTGGCTTTTGGTGCCGGGCGATGAATGCCTCGGCCTCGACCTGCTCACGCCGCCGAGCTTGCCGACTATCGGCCACCAGCAGCCAGGTTTTTAGCACGTCGTCAACGCTCGGGTTACGGGCGAAGAATTCCTCGACCCGCTCGGCAAGATCCGCCCGGCTGGCGATAACGCCGCGTGTCTCGGGCAGCGTCAAACCGGCGTCGTGACAAACCCCAACGATGCGGGCCGTATCCGCCGAGCGGTCACCCGTACTAAGCGCCACGCTGGCCCGCACGGCGTCAGGTGGTTCGATGTGGTGTATTTCCCTGGCGGTCGGCACATTCGTGATTCCTGGGCCAACGTGGCTCGATTCCGGCCCGGTTGTGTCGAGTCCGAGCATCGCCGCGAGATCCGCCAACGGCCACCCGTCGAAACCGGCGAGATCCTGCGAGAATCCCCAATGCTCGACCGGCGTCGGCTGGCCGGTGTCGCCGGGCCGCACCGTGGATTTGTGGTTAAAGGTGCCCGGTATCCGACACACGTCGTTCCATTGCCGCTTGGCGTCGGTGCCCGGTGGTAGCCGAGCCTGAAATGCCTTGCACAGTCTGGCGTATTCGGCGGCGGTGGTGACCGGCTCGGCCAGCGGCACAAAGCACTGTAGGTGGCCTGGCGTGCCGGTGGCGATAGTGAAACCGATTAACCCCTCGACCTGTGCAACGCACTCGTCAGTGTCGGCGGGGTCGCCATCCCAATCGGCATGCAACCACCGAATCGCTTTGAGCGAACCTAGTGAGCGGTTGAGGTACCCGTGCCCGGTGCAGATATAAACATCACGGGCGGCGGCATTGTCGAGGATGCGGGCAACTACCGCGTCACGCTCGGCAGGCCAATTGTGCTGGTATTCCTGCCAGCCCGCCTTAGTCTCGTATCCATTGGCCGTCCATTGCGGTGGCCCGCCGATTGCCACGGTGACCACCCCGGCGTCAGCGCCGAACATATCCGCCAGGAAATGCTCAACGTCGGATCGCGTCGGCGGCGGTGGTAGTGTGGGCATTGTCATGTTCTCTTGTGTTGGGAAATCGCCTCGGTAATGGGCACCGGGGCGATTTCTTTTATCCGTTAGGTGTTCGCGCCGGATCCGGCGATCTTGTGAATCGCTTGCCGTGCCTCTGCCGACATATCGGCCCATACGTCGGGCGGCATGCCTGGCGGCAGCGGTGGAATTATGCCCGCCTCGATGTCACGTTGCATCGCTTCCACGCTGGCCCGCAAGGCTTCCCGCTCGTCGGGCGACATAGCGGCCCATAGGGCAGCGTCGGTGCCGGTCGGCGGTGGTGGGATTATGCCCGCCTCGATGTCGCGTAAAGCCTTATCGTGTGCAGCCTGCCACGCTTTATTGGCTCTGTCTTCCCAATCGAGGTAATCGAGATACTCGACGTTAGCGGCATATTCGGACAGCTCGTCCAGCTTGTCGGCATATTCGGACAGCTCGTCCACCCTGTCGACAATCGCCCGCCCATCGGCGGCTAGCTTGGCAAGTGCCCGCGTGTCGGCGGCTAGCTTGTCTAGTTGGGTACTCATACGTGTCATGTTGTGTTCCTTCGTGTTTCATCTCTTCTCGGCCCCGGTTGGGCTGGAAGTCTCATTACGCCCGGTGCGTAATCTTGTCGATAAATTTCTGTGCGGTGTCGAGCGTTTCATCGGGCGATGGCAACCGCTCACCCTCGGCCAGCTCGGCGGTGCTGCAATAGAGCAGCTCGAATTATGCTGGCATGTCTATGGTTTCGAGGGTGTCGAGCAGCTCGGCCACGCTGACAGGTTGCCGCCCGTCGAGGTGGTTTCGCACAGCGTCGGCGGTGTCGGCCTCGAGGATGGCCCGGTAGTGTGCGCGGCTGTCGTGGTCTCGGCGGCGTAGTCGATACGCTCTCACGGTCATCGCTTGCCGCCTCGGCGCTTAGGTGGTTTGGGCGGCTGGTAGTCGAGCAGCCCGGCCAGCTTGGCAAGTTGTTCTGGCGTGGCGGGCGGCGCGGTGGCCAGCACCTCGGCACGGTGCGCGTCGAATTGCTCGGCAGTCACAGCGCAATGGTGGCGCTCGGTAAAGTGCTGCTCGGCGCTCACCGCGTTGCCTTGACTTTGCGGTCGGCCAGGTATTGCGCGAAATCGTCTTGCTCGACGCGGTATTGACCACCAACGCGGATTGCCGGTAAAGCCCCGGTGTGTACCTCGCGCAGAACCGAATCATGGGCCACGCCGAGCCGTTGAGCGATCCACGGCAGGCTAAGCATGGTCTTGTATCGCGGAGGTGCCGGTGCGGGCAGCTCTGGCCCGTGCGGCGTCGAACCCGTTGGCAATGATGGCATTGCGGTTATTCCTTTGTGTGTGTCCGGTTCGTGTTGCCCGGCCCTGCTTTACGTATCCATTGCGAAGCTACCGCACGCGGGTGACGTTTCCGGCGTTCCCGCACTACCCGCGCCGAGGTGCCCTAGTGCGTCCCGGTCGCGGTTGGCGCGCGGTCCGTTTTCGCCAGCGCCGCTAACGGCGTCGAGGTGCCCGAGTGCGTCACGGTCGCAGTCGGGCGGCGTCGAGGTGGTCGAGTGCCCTAGTGCCGCCGTGCGGCGGTTGGCGACTTCGAGGTGTGCAAGTGCGTCACTGACGCATTGGCGGCGGGGCTGGCGTCGAGGTGGCGCTAGTGCCTCAGCCGTGAGCGCATGGAAACGCGGCGTGCCGCCAGGTATCGACGCGGTGATTTCCGCCGCCCGTGCCTACGGCGTTGATGTAATCGAATTAATCTGCATCACCTACGGAATTGACCGGAGCGCACAAAAAGAACCGGCCCCACCCGGTGAGAGGTGAAGCCGGTTCTAGTGCGCTGGCGGCGATCCTGGGCCGGTTACCGCCAGGTGATTGCGATATCGGCGGGGTCGAACCTACCGCCTGCCTTGCTGGCTGGCTTAATGGTCACGGTAACCAGCGTGTCGATAATGGTGCGCTGGCGGTCGAGCGGCAAGGCATCGAATATCTCACGCGCGGCGACGTTGCCGACCAAACCCTCGAGGCGGCGGTCGCGGTGTGCGCCAACCAATTGCGCTGTCAGTGCGTCGATTTTCGGCGTCAACTTTTCCTTGCGCAGCCGCAATGCCTTGCCGTCGATAGTCCCCTCGGCGTAGTCGGTTTCGGCGGCGGTGATCAGTGCCCGCAGCCGTGATACCTCGGCACCCAGTGCCCGCGTGTCCACCGCGTCATGGGCCAGCAGCTCGGCGGCGTCGGGACGGGCCAGCCAATCGCACACCAGCCCGGTCACGTAGCCGTCAACTACCGGCATGCTGCGGCGGATCTTGAGGCACTCGATGTTCTTGCACGCCAGTACGTTGCGCTTGATGCCTGGCCGTTTGGTCTGCGCGGTAGTCGATACCATCGCCTGACCACAGCAGCCGCACCGCGCAATGCCTGAGAGCAGATACCGGATAGCGGCACTCTTGCCAGTCTTGCGGCCCTCCTCGGATAGCACCGACAGAACGCCATCGAATACCTCGCGGCTCACGATGGCGGGCCAGCTCACCTCGACACCTTCCATGATTGCCGCCTCGATGCGAGCCTTCAGCGTGGCACCCTTGCCATCGTGAACGTCGCGCACCTGTAGACCGGCGTTGCGGGCACGGCTTAGCACCTGTCGCACGGTCGAGCCGCTCCACTGGTTGCCCTTAGTTGTCTTGACACCAGCGGCATTCCACGCTCGGGCGATGCCGTAAAGCGTCATGTTGCCGCTGACCAGATCGTTGCTTGCCTGGCGGATTAGCTCGGCCTCGGCCTCGACCACCTGGTTACCGTCATATCCGAAACTGCGCACTACCCAACCCTTTCCGTTTTGTGCCCGTTGCTTATTGGCCAGCCGTTGCCGCATGCCCTTGCGCTCCACCTCGGCGCGTGCCACCGACGCCATGATTCGGGCAACTAACCGGCCCTGGTCGCTGCTCAAGTCAACCTCGCCGGTCACGGTAGCAAGGGCGATACCTCGCCGGTCGGCTAGGGCAATGAACGCTTCTAGCTCTGCGGGCTGGCGGTGCAGGCGGTCGAGGTGGTAGCAGACAACCGCGCCGATAGCCCCAGACTCGATATCGGCCAACATCTGGACGTACTCGCGACGGGTGCCCTTGCTGGCGGATTGATCGTTGTCTACGTACTCGACCACCTCGACCCAACCTCGCCGCTGGCACAGGTCGAGGCATGCCTCACGCTGGCGGCTGATGGCCAATTGGTTGCCGTCGCGGTCGAGCGATTGGCGTAGGTAAACGGCTGTCTTCACTGTTTGCTATCTCCTCGGGTTTGGCCCTCTCACCAGGGTCTTCAAGGGGATAGTCTACCGGGATTCTGGTGGGGACCCTGATCCTGACCTCGCCTTCCGGACACACCTACGTCACCACCCCCGGGCAGCGCGCTGCTGTTCTCCAGCCTGTGCCTGTCCACCGGCGGGATCCCGGCACCCGAAGCCGACCCACCACCCGATGCCCGCACCGCCCGGACGGCCGAGAGCGCGCGCTACGCCGGACCAGCACCACCCGACACCGACGAGGAACCACCACCGTTCTAATCCGCGCGGAACGTTGACAGTTTTAGAACGTAATTCTAATATCTCGAGATATGACCGCGCCCGTCGAGCAGCGCAGGCTCAAGTTGTGGGCCGACTCGGGCGACTCCCACTTCCTTGAGCCCGAAGACCTCTGGCGCTCGCGGCTGCCGAAGCGACTGGCCGAGTTGGTGCCGCGCAGCGAGAAGGATCCGGACGGGCGATGGGAGTCCATCTACGTTGACGGCCAGGTGTTCCGCCGCCGGCTGCCGAGCATCGCCCAACAGGAGTTCATCCAGGCCACGGTGGCCGCCGACGGCTCGCGTGACGTCGGCAAGCGGCTCGCCGATCTCAACAACGAGGGCATCTGGTCGGAACTGGTGTTCCCGTCGCTGGGCATGTGGAACGGCTCGTTTCGCACCCCGGAGCTGTTGCGCGAAACGATGCGGGCGTCCAACGACTGGGCCAAAGAGACGATCATGGATCACTCGCCGCGGCTGATCCCCACGGCGCAGGTGTCGACGCTGGATATCGACGACGCGGTTAACGAGCTCAAGCGCTGCGGCGCAATGGGATTCAAGGCGGTGTTTCTTCCGGTGATGCCGCATCCCGCGCAGCGCGACTACCACCGCGATGAATGGGAGCCGTTCTGGGCCACCGCCGAGGACATCGGAATGGTGATCGCCTTCCATATCGGCACCGAGCCAATCGATTTCGGGGCTGGCGACTCGATCGGGGTGACCTACCACGGCCCGGGCGGCGCCGTGCTCAACTACACCGAGACGTCGTTCGGCGGCCAGCGGGCGGTGGTGAAGCTGGTCGCCTCGGGCGCGCTGGATCGGCACCCGAACCTCAAGGTGCTGGTGTCGGAAGGCGGTGCGACCTGGGTACCGTTTGTCGCCGACCGGATGGAAGAGGGTTATCGCCAGCACGCAATGGTGGTGCGGCCCAAGCTCAAACGCAGCCCGCGGGAGATCATCTACTCGCAGGTGTACGCATCGTTCCAGCACGACTCATCGGCAATCACGACCGTGACGGCCATGGGTTTCAACAACGTGCTCTGGGGCAGCGACTACCCGCACATGGAGGGCACCTTCGGCCACACCCAGGCCACGCTGCACCAGCTGTTCGACGGCGTCGATCAAGCGATCAGGGACCGCATCCTGTTCGGCAGCTTCGCCGAGCTTTTCCCCGACGCGCCCCTGCCACCGCCACCCGGAGCGGACGGTGGTTAAACCGCCTAGGTAACGTCAGAACGCGTGAGCATCGTAAGCAGCAGTCCCCAGACGGTCGAGTTTGCTGGTTTGGGCGGGATCACCCTGGTCGCCGACGAATGGAACCGCGACGCCGACGCGGCCGGCCGGCCGGCGATCCTGATGTTGCACGGTGGTGGCCAAAACCGTTTCTCCTGGAAGAACACCGGTCAGATCCTTGCCGACGAGGGCTACCACGTCATCGCGCTCGACAGCCGGGGCCACGGCGACAGCGACCGTGCGCCGAACGCGGACTACGCCGTCGAAACCCTGACCGCCGACGTACTGCAGGTGCTGGACGCGATCGAGGGTCCCGTGGTGCTGGTCGGGGCCAGCATGGGTGGACTGACCGGCATCCTGGTTGCCGACAGCGCAGGTCCCGACAAGGTGACCGGCCTGGTTCTGGTCGACGTGGTGCCGCGGTACGAAAAGAATGGCAGCGCCCGCATCCGCGATTTCATGATCACCAACATCCACGGCTTCGGCTCCCTTGAGGAGGCAGCCGATGCCGTCGCCGCCTACCTGCCATACCGCAAGAAGCCGCGCAGCCCCGAAGGGTTGAAGAAGAACCTGCGGCTGCGCGACGGACGCTGGTACTGGCACTGGGATCCGGCGTTCATGACCGCACCCGGGGACGACCCGGAGCTGCGCACCGAGAAATTCGAGCACGCTGCGACGGACCTGAAGATCCCGGTCCTGTTGATCCGCGGCAAGCTCTCCGACGTGGTAAGTCCCGAAGGCGTCCGGCATTTCCTCGCCACGGTGCCACGCGCGGAATTCGTCGAACTATCCAACGCCGGACACACCGCGGCAGGCGACGACAACGACGCCTTCAGCGACGTTGTCGTGGACTTCGTCAGGCGACACACACCCCACTAGTCAGCTAGGGGCCGGGTTTCTCCGCGTGTCCGCCGAACTGCTTACGCATCGCCGACAGCGCCTTGTCGGCGTACTCGTTGAGGCGTCGTGAGGCGAAGCGGGCATAGAGCGCGGTGGTCAGAACCGGCGCGGGCACTCCCTCGTCGATTGCCGCGATGGCGGTCCACCGGCCCTCCCCGGAGTCCGAGACCCGCCCGACGAATTCGGTCAGGTCGGGCGTTTCGCGCAGCGCGAGCGCGGTCAGATCCAACAGCCACGATTCGATCACGCTGCCCCGCCGCCATAACTCAGTGACTTCCGGGATGTCGATCTTGTACTGGTAGAACTCGGGATGCGCCAGCGGTGCGGTTTCGGCATCGCCCGTTTGGACGCGGGTGCCGATGTCGGCATTCTTCAAGATGCTCAGCCCTTCGGCGAGCGAGGCCATCATCCCGTACTCGATTCCGTTGTGCACCATCTTGACGAAGTGGCCCGCTCCGCATGGGCCGCAGTGCAAGTAGCCCTTCTCCGCTTCCGCGACCTCGCCTACTCGGCCCGGGGTGCGCGGGGCCGCTTCGACCCCCGGTGCGATGGTGGCGAAGATCGGCTCCGCGTGCGCGAAAGCGTAGTCGTCGCCGCCGATCATCAGGCAGTAACCGCGCTCCCGGCCCCACACCCCGCCGCTGGTGCCGCAGTCCAACAGGTGAATCCCCTTCTCGGCAAGCAGCTTTGAGTGCGTAAGGTCGTCGCGGTAGTAAGAGTTGCCGCCGTCGATAACGATGTCTCCGGACTCGAGCGTCTTGGCCAGCTCCTCGATCACCGAGGTGGTGATGTCCCCGGCGGGCACCATCACCCAGACAACTCGTGGAATGGACATCTTCTCGGCCAGCTCTGCCAGCGAGGAAACCCCGGTCGTGTTGTCCGTAGCGGCCATTGCCTTGACCGCGTCCGGGTTGTGGTCGTACACCACGCACTCATGGCCATCCTTGACCAGGCGGCGCACGATGTTCGCGCCCATCCGGCCCAGGCCGATCATCCCCATCTGCATCTTCTCCGGTCTCCTTACTCTGCTTCGTGCGTGCTTCGAGACATCCACGGCTCTTGCCAATGGTGATGACCGCGCAGCAGCGACTGCGCGGCGTCGGGCCCCCAGGACCCGCGGTCGTACTGATGGATTTCGCCCGGTTTGTCCAGCAGCGGCTGAACGATGCGCCACGTCTGTTCGATGCTGTCCTCCCTCGCGAAAAGCTGGTGATCGCCTGTCAACGCGGCGTGCAGGAGCAGTTCGTATGGCCCCGCCGCTTCACCGAGGTCTTCGGCGAACGAGGAGTCCAGGTGGATGGCCTCCCAGGAGTCGCCGACGCGTGCGGACAACTGCAGCCGCAGCCCTGGGTCGGGGTCGATGCGCAGCGCGAGCTGGTTCGGCTCGGCCGGTCTGCGGTCGGGCAGGAAGGCCAACCCAGGAACACGGCGGAAAAACAGTCGCACCTCGGTGACCCTCTCCGGCAGTCCCTTGCCGGTGCGCAGGAAGATCGGCACCCCGGCCCAGCGCCAGTTGTCGATCTCGGTGCGCAGCGCGATGAACGTCTCGGTCCGTGAACCTTTTTGCACCCCGGCGATGTCGGTGTAGCCGCGGTACTGACCTCGCACGCAATGGTCGGGATCCAGCGCGGGCATAGCGCGGAACACCTCGGCCTTCTTGTCGTTCAGGTCGTCGGCGCTGTGGCCGACCGGAGGTTCCATCGCGACCAGCGCAAGCACCTGAAGCAGATGGTTTTGCACGACGTCACGCAAGGCGCCCACCGCGTCATAGAACTTGCCGCGGTCCTCGCACCCGAAGTTCTCCGCCATGGTGATCTGAATCTCGGAAATGCTGTTGCGGTCCCACAACATGGCCAGTGCCTGATTGGCGAAGCGCAGGTACTCCAGTTCGACCACGGGCTGCTTGCCCAAAAAGTGGTCCACGCGCAGGATCTGATCCTCATCGAGCACCGCGCGCAGCCGGGCGTCGAGTTCGCGCGCGGAGGCGAGGTCGTGACCGAACGGCTTTTCCACCGCGACCCGCGCCCGGTCCACCAACCCGGCCTTCGCCAGATTCTCGACGATCGGCGCAAACAGCGATGGCGGCATTTCCAGGTAGTAGACCGGTCTGTGGCCCGACCCGATCCGCTCGGCCAGCTGGTCGTAGAGCCCCGTGTCGGTGACGTCACCGTGCAGGTAGTCGAGCCGTTCCGCCAGCCGGTGGAAGACCTCGTCGTCGATCTTCTCCCCGGCTTCGTTGATGGCTCCCCGCGCCCGCTCGATCAACTTGTCGAGGGTCATGTCGTCGGAGGCCACGCCCAAGATCGGGCAGTCCAGCAGGTTGCGCGCCTCCAGCCGGTACAGGGCGCGGAACGTCATCTTGCGCGCGAGATCACCGGTAATTCCGAAGATCACCAGCAGGTCTGAGGAACTACCGCCATCGTCGGCCAAGACCGAACCTCCCAAAAGTCACCTGATCGGCTCGCTTGGAGATGCACTACCCGGGGCGTTCCAACTCAACCCTAGACACTGCGTATACGCCCGACAACCTGAGGCGAAAGCGGTCCCTGGAAGGATGTGCAGGATGCCTGACGTGGGTGATGCGCTGCATATCGCGGTCTATGTGTTGGCCGGGGTTGCCGTCGTCGAAGCCGGCGCGCTCGCCGTGTTGTGGAGGTTGCTTGCGCGTAGCCGCCAGGAGGCCGAAGAGTTACGGCAGCGCGCCGACGCCCGCAACTGGCTGCTGTCGGGCGGTCGCGAGGCCGTCAAGACGGTGTGGAACACCGCGAACATCATGCGCAAGGAGGGCTTCGGCGCGGCCGTGCGCAGCTCGATCGAGGACCTCGCCGACTGGGCCGAGGTCGAGCGGCCCGATCTGGCCCGGGTAACCCGCGACGGCCGGGTGGTGATCATGTTCTCCGACATCGAGGAGTCCACCGCCCTCAACGAACGGATCGGCGACCGCGCGTGGGTCAAGCTGATCGGCTCGCACGACAAGCTGGTGCAGCGACTGGTGCAGCGCCAGTCCGGACATGTGGTGAAGAGTCAGGGCGACGGCTTCATGATCGCCTTTGCTCGCGCCGAGCAGGCGGTGCGCTGCGGTATCGACGTACAGCATGAGCTGGACAAGGACGCAAAGCGCAAGCGCCAGGAGGAAATTCGGGTGCGCATCGGCATCCATATGGGTCGTTCGGTGCGCCGTGGCGACGATCTGTTCGGCCGCAACGTCGCGATGGCGGCCCGGGTCGCCGCGCAGGCCGTCGGTGGCGAGATCCTGGTGAGCCAACCGGTGCGGGACGCGCTGCGCGACTGCGCCGAACTTCAAGACATCCGTTTCGACGAAGGCCGCGACGTCGAGCTGAAAGGCTTTTCCGGCAGCTATCGCTTGTTCGCGGTCGAAGCAGCGCCCGATCCCGATTTGGACTGAAAGCTCTCCCCATCGTATTCGGCCAGCTTCTGATGCAGCCGGGCCCGGATCTCGTCGGCGGAGTAGGAACGCCGTTTCCGTTGATCGCGCACTACCAGCGCCCCGCCGGCGACGACGCCGGCGACACCGGCCAGGCCGATCCACTTCCAAATGTTGCGCATAGTTGACAGGCTATTACCGCCATGGACACCCTTCACGAAAAGGTCGCCGTCATCACCGGAGCGGGCAGCGGTATAGGCCGCGCCACCGCGTGCGCGCTCGCCGACCGTGGCGCTCACATAGTGGCTGTCGATCTTGACGACGACGGTGTCGAAGCCCTTGCCGGCGACCTGAGCGGCAAGGGAGTCGCTGTGCTGACGCAGCGCGCCGATGTCGCGGATCCGCAAGCGTTCGAAGGCATTCGGAGCGCGGCGCTGCAACGGTTCGGCAGGGTCGACGTCGTTGTCAACAATGTCGGTGTACTGACGAACGGTTTGCCCCAGGACATTCCCGTCACCGAGTGGCAACGCATCCTCGACATCAATCTGATGTCTGTGGTGCGCAGTAACGCCGCGTTCCTGCCGCTGCTACTCGATCAGGGCAGCGGGCATCTGGTGAACACCGCCTCCTTCGCCGGGCTTTTCACCTATTCCTACGACCGGCTGCCGTATGCAGCGACCAAAGCCGCGCTCGTGCAGATCAGCGAAGGGCTGGCAATCTATCTGCGGCCCAAGAACATTGGCGTCACCCTGCTGTGTCCCGGCCCGGTGCTGACCAACATCGCGGCCGCCGTCGCGACATTCGGCGGTGGGGCGCCGCTGCGGACTCCCGGCGAGCAATTCGGGCTGCTGCAGCCCGAGCCGGTCGGCGAACTGGTCGCCGACGCGATCCTGCGCAACCGATTCTTCGTGCCCACCCACCCCCGGGTGGTCGACGAGTTGCGCCGCCGCGTCGAGGACTGGGACGCCTACATCGACTACCAGATCTCACGCGAACCCCGGCTTTAAACCGCACAGAAAGGTGGACGGCGATGGCAGACAACCGCACGCAGGGTCTCGACGTGCTCAGGAAGATGCTGCCCGGCATCCCGGACGATGTCACCAGCCTGCGCGACGGCGGCGTCGCCGACGAGCTCGGCGACCTGAGCCTCGAGCACGTTTTCGCCCCGCTGTGGACCCGGCCCGGCCTGGATCGCCGGTCCCGCAGCCTGGTAACGCTCGGCGCACTCATCGCGCTGCGGGCCAGTGACGAACTGAAGATCCACTTCCAGATCGCGCTGAACAACGGGTTGACCCTCGAGGAGATCGAAGAGGTGATCTACCACATGACCGGCTACGCCGGTTATCCGGCGGCCGTCTCCGCGCGCAAGCTCGCTAACGAAGTGCTGAGTCGTTGATAATGGCGGCATAACATGCTGACCCTGGACCAAGCGCTGGAAGAGACCCGGACCGGCGACCTGTGGCTGTTCCGCGGCGGATCACGGCCCGACCGTGCCATCCAGACGTTGACGAACAGTCCGGTGAATCACGTCGGCATGACGGTGGCCGTCGACGACCTACCGCCGCTGATCTGGCATGCCGAGCTGGGCGACAAGCTCGTCGACATGTGGACGGGGACCAACCACCGTGGCGTGCAGCTCAACGACCTCAAGCAGGCGGTCCTGCAGTGGACCGGGCGTTACCACCAGCGGTGCTGGCTGCGCCAGCTGACGCCATACGCGACCCGCAAACAGGAGAACGAACTGCTGCGGGTGATCGCGCGGATGGATGGGACCGCGTTCCCCACCACCGCCCGGCTGACCGGCCGGTGGCTGCGCGGCCGGCTCCCAACCGTCAACGACTGGGTGCGCGGAATCCCGTTCGTGGACAAGAAGGTTCGCGAGGAGACGCTGCGCCGCCGCGAAAACCGCAAGATGAGCGTGGGGACCGCATACTGCGCCGAGACGGTGGCGATCACCTATGAGGAAATGGGATTGCTCATCACGGACAAGGACACAAATTGGTTTGACCCGGGCAAGTTCTGGAGCGGCGACACACTTCCGCTGGCTCCGGGGTATCGGCTGGGCGAGGAAATCGCGGTGGCGGTCGGTTAGTCGACCGACATCTCCCCCAGTTCCGACCACCCCGTCGCGTCGACCGTCTGGCTGATGATCTTGGGCGTGGACGTCAGCGCCTGCGGCAGCTCCCGCATCGCCTTCTTGAAGTGATCGCTGTTGACGTGGACGCCGCCCGCGTCACCGTCACGGAATGCCTCGACGAGAACGTACTCTGCCGGGTTGTCGAGGCTGCGAGACCACTCGAACCACAGGTTGCCCTCTTCGGCGCGAGTGGCCTGGGTGAACGACGCCACGAAATCCGGCCAACGGTCGGTCCACTCCGGTTTGGTTTCGAACTTGACGACGATAAAAATCATGGGCAGATCACCAGCGTCACGATACGTGGCTAGGCGATCTCCACGCTCGTCGCCACCGGGGTGGGATTTCGGGTGATATCCAGCACCGGGCAGTGCGCGTCCACTGCTTCCTGTAGTTCGCGGTAGCGCTCCGGTGTCTCCGGTCCGGTCACCTTGACGACCAGCCGCACCTCGGTGAATCCGGCGCGGACCGCGTCTTCGAGACCGAAAAAGCCCTGCACATCGACATCGCCTTCGGCGTGCGCGGTGATTTCGTCAACCGTGATGCCCAGCTTCTCGGCCCAGATGCGCCAGGTCACGATTTGGCAGGAAGCTCTGTTCCGCCTCGAGGCCGAGTTTGGCGACGCGTTGGCCGCGCTCGACTAGGGGATGCTTGCGATCCGCAACTGCCACGATGCCGGCAACACCAACACAATTTGTATGCCGCCGGCTATCCTCGCGACGTTCCTCGATCGCCACCGCCGCTATGAGCCGGCGGCCACCATCGCCGGCTTCGCTCTCACCACGCTCACGGAGTCATCCCTTGCCGCGATCACCAGGGCGATCGCCCATCTCCGCGAGGTCCTGGGTGATCAGAAATACGAATCGCTCGCGCGCGCCGGCCAAGCGATGACCACCGCCGCAATGGCGACCTACGCCTTCGACCAAATCGAGCAGGCCCGGGCGAAACTCGAACGAAAAGCCGACGCTGAATAGCCGAGTGCCGCCGTTTGTGAGGAGTGATATTCCTCACAAACGGCGGCATCGATGAATTCGATAGCTACGACGGATCAATGTGATCGATATCGCAAAAATGATGTGTTAGACAGATCACCACATCCGTCACTCGAATTGTTACGTATTCGCGATTGCGGGATCACCCACCGGCGCCGGCGGCGGAGCGGGCATTTCGGGAGCCGGAGCATCGACCACAACCGGAGGCGCATCCGGCGCAGGCGGAGCGGGAGCCACCGCATCGACCAGAACGGGCGCCGCGTCGGGCGGCGGCAGAGCGCCGTCCGGCGGCATCGGCAGGAACATGTGGTGCGTGAACCCACGCTGGTAGGCGCCCGGACCACCAATATGCACCCCGCCGTGTTCACCACTGGATACCGAGGTCCCATCCGGCAAGGTCACCGCGGTGTGACCACCGTTCCACCCGATCACCAAGGCATCGGGAGCGGTTCCATATTGAAAGCCGCGCTGCAACAAAGCAGCTTCCTCGTTCCCGGTATTAAATCTGTTCCCGAAAATCGGCCTGTCGGTTGCCGCATTAGCGACCCACGAAGCGAGCCCTGAACAGTCGGTCCCGGCGGGAGTATCTCCACCCGTAATATAGGGCGTCCCAGAGACCTGATTGATAAGCGTCAATAGCGTTGCGAGAGCAATCATGGGCAGGAACGCTAGCAATAAAACACTTAGAAAACCAAAATTTGTGGCCCGCATCACGCTTAAAGTCAGCAAATGGCTTACGTTCTATACCGTCAGAATGTCTCATAAAGGCATACATCTCGAAACAGAACTAATTCTCTTTTACGATCAGCAAACGAACTATAAATCGTGATATCAGCGTTCATCGGGCTGCTGAGCTGTGCAAACAACCGTTGGCAGACCGAGCTTGATTGAGCGCCGCAAATTTGGGATTACGTATCCACCGCAAACCGGCAATCCCATAATCAATGGCAGCCGATCTTCCAACACGCGCGCTGGCTAGCCTGGCTCTACGTGCCGGGTGGAAGGAACCGCCGATGACCGCAATCCAGCCAGAGCTATGGGTCGAAAAGCCAGCGCGCGCCGTTGAGTTCTACCAAGCGGCGTTCGGCGCGACCGTGACTCACCGCGTCGGTGATGGTGATGACATCGTCGCCCAACTCGCGATCGGTGACGCTGCTTTCTGGGTGGCCGCGGCCGCCCCGGAGCTCAACCGGTTCAGCCCACGGGCAATCGGCGGCATGACGAGCCGGACCCTGCTGGTCGTCGAGGATCCGGCCGCCGTTCTACAGCAAGCAGTCGGCGCGGGTGCGAGCGAAACCGCGGCGGTGGCAGACGAGCACGGCTGGCGCATCGGCCGCATCGTCGACCCGTTCCGGCACGAATGGGAAATCGGCAGACCGCTGGGCGCCTGGCCTCCCCCGCCGGCCTGACCGACCCGTTCAACGCGAACGCAAGGATTTCACAAGTGGTGCGCGGCAAACTAACGGCGCTCATAGATCTGAGAACCGACAGGGACCGCCATGAACACCCCTAGCTCTCTGACGCGGATCATTGGCGGGGCGTTGCTATCAGGCGCCGTCGCGGTGGCGGGTCTGGGCCTCGCCGCGGGTACCGCCCAAGCCCTACCCCCCGGCTGCGACGTGCCATACGGCTGCTGGTGCCCGGGGCAGCCCCTACCCAAGACGAACGGGCCCCTCCCTTGGGATATGAACACCTGCCACAACTATCACTATTCGGTGTTAGGCGGACACGGCTACCTCATACCGCCTCCTCCCGGCTTCTGCCCTCCTGCCCCCTTTTCGGACAACCTTTACGACAAGTGCTAAATCCGTTCGCATCTCGATTCCGCTGCTGCTTGGGAGGGTTTCGTAGTCCAATGGCTGAGACGATGTGGCGGCTATTTGCCCTGCGCATCGATGCCGACCTCGGGGCACTCCCAGTTTCCAGCGGTGTTCTTCGCCGCGTCGCTGTCCGCGATGTGCTCAATTCTCTTGAACGAGATGAGATGAGAGGAGTCGGCAGTGACGATCACGGCGAAGCCGGCGGTGGGAGCCCATCGGGCCGGCACCAACACCCAGCGGTCATTGTGGACGGCCAGTGCGCGGAAACACTCGTAGCGAAGAAACGCCGACTTCGCTGTCGAGTCGCTTCCCAGCGGCGCCCAGCTCACTTTGACCTGATTGTCCAGCAGCAGCGGCAGGTCCTGTGTCGCCTCCACATCCAGAACGACGACGTTCGCCCGCGACCACAATCCCGCGTTGGTGTTCCTGGCGAGGTCTTGACCACGAAAGGTGGCGAACATGTTGGTGACCCAGAACAGCGCCACCACGATTGCGCCCGCCGCCACGACAAGGCTGCCCCGTTCAGCGGCCGCGAACGGCCGCGGCACGTTGGGGTCCCGTGTGCCCGCGAGCATCCAAAACCCGACCATCAGTAGGGCGGTACCCAGGCCGAGCGCCACCGGCGTCACCGCATCGACATGGATCGGGGCCCAGTCTGGCTTTGTCAGACCGACGATCGCTCTGGCCACGCACACCGCCCCGACAGCCAGCGCAACCCATGCCAGCCTGCGCAGCAAGGGCGTTCTGCGCCCGGATTGCAGAAGGCGACGCAGGTAGTCAGCGGCCCATAACATCGCCAGCCACGCGAGCAAGCCCACCACCAACGGCACGTACAGCGCCGGCACGCTCTTGATGACGTAGTCGGTGCTGGTGAATCCAATTGCGTCCGTGTCGATTCCGAAGTACGAAAAATAGGTCCGGGTCGCCACGTAGCCGTAGAAATAACACAGTGAGGTGATGACGGTGGTCGGCGCGATGAACAGCCCGACGATGCCGATCCATTTCGGCATGGTGTGCGGAGCATCCCCTTCCTCGCTCATGAGGACGGAACCGGGGTCGATGTGACCGAGGGTGGCGGTGGAGGCGGGGGTTTGCCGGTTGTCGCCGTCGTCGTAGTGCGCGTTTGCGGGGGGGTTGGGATCGGCGTCGTGACGCCGGTTGTCGGCGGCGTTCCTGTGGTAAGCGGCGGCGGCCTATAGACGGTAATAGCCGACGAGGTCGGCTGGGTTGTCGTCCGCGTTGTCGACGACACCGACGATGAAGTCGTCGGCGGCGTATTGGTCTCGGTTGCACACGAGGGCACCCAGCTCGCCGTAGCAGCGAGGATTGTGATTACTGCCGTGCGCGTCGCCGTCTTCGGTGCGACCGAATGACTCGGCTTCATCGCAACCTCCGCAAGTAACGTTCTCAGGCGTTTCTGATACTCCCACCTAGGCGAACAGGTGCGATGAGTAATGCGGTACCGCAATTTCGCCGGGTCCAGGCAATACCTGCAAGCGGCTTCGAGGGACAGATGAAGTAGGCCGAGGCGATGCCATGACGGCGGTCGTGCTGTACTTCGCGATCCAGTTCTTTAGCCACCGAGCTCGCAGCACCTGAATGCGACCGCTGATGAAACTGGACTTGCCTAAAGCCTTCCCGGCATGGACCCCCTCGACTTGCGTTGGGGTGGGCCGGGGGGCGGCACGCTGGGAGGAACTTGGCCGCCACAACCGACCAGTTTTGGTTGGCCCGGTGGACGGGGGGATGTTCGTTGTGGTGGCCCGCCCACCGGGGGCCTGGTGGGAGGGCCCGTTCGCAGGGGAAGGAGGGGCCCTCACTGAGTGAACGTGGGTACGCCTGAAACCGTTCACTCCCACCACACGGGACGCCGGCTGCGAAAGGCCCGAGCGCGTGGCGCCCGTTGTCTTACTGCCCAGGTTGCTGCTCCCTCAAGAGCCGATGCTCCGTCTCTATCACCTCGCCCAAGCACGCCTCAATGGCGGCCAATTCGGAGGCACGCTGGCTCAGTTCCCGCTTGAGGATGTTTCGGCGTTGGGTGAGCCGGATGCGGTGGGCTGCGGCGATCCGTAGTAGGTCATCGATCGAATAGGTGGATGGCTGCCGACGTTCCATCACGTTCCCCTTCATTCGCTTGATGAACCGGGTCACGAC